>OATB01000014.1_pt1 | contig 253565 bp, 243 predicted proteins | sample 1494941 | NCBI WGS metagenome assembly OATB01 (sample SAMEA2579931, study PRJEB22360) | human gut metagenome | reverse complement strand
TCAAGTTGTTTTCAACTGTGTGACTGCTTTGTCAACGTTGATTAATTTACCACTTTAATAAAGAGAGGTCAACAAGAAAATACAAAAAAATTTAGCAGCAAAAAAGTTAAATTGAAGTCTTTTTCAGCAATTGTTCGGTTTGATACCGAATTCAAAAATTTAACCTGGGTAAATAAAATTAAATCATCTGTATTCGTACTATTTATTGAATTACTACTCGTAATAAATTCGGTAATTTTTTTTAACATTTTCTTTTTGTATAAAAGGAATCAGAAATTCAAATCTGCTTTTTTACGCAAATAATTCTAACAATCCCTTTGGACGATCAACAAAAATTTTACAACCAGCTCGTTCAAGTTCCGCGGTATCACCAAAACCATATAAAACACCGATTGGCAAAAGATCATTTTTCCTTGCGCCTAAGATATCATTTTCCCGATCGCCAATCATCACAGCTTCTGCTTTGTTCTTCAAACCGACACTTTCAATCGCATATGCTAAAACTTCTGCTTTTTCTCCCCGTTTATTGTCCATGTCTGCCCCATACACCCCTGTAAAATACTGAGTAAATTCTAAGAAATCTAAAATTCTTTTAGCGAAAATTTCAGGTTTTGAAGTAGCCAGATAAATATTTTTCTTTGCAGCAAGATCGGCAAGTGTTTCTTTTATGCCATCATAGGGTGTAATTTCAAACATGCCACCTTCACGATAATGTTCACGATAATAAGCTACCGCTTGGATTGCTTGTTCTTCCTTCATACCCATTTTCTTAAATGACACTATCAAGGGCGGTCCGATAAACGAAAGTAATTGTTCATCTGGTATATCTGCCAGATTCATTTTTTTTAATGCATAACGAATAGAAGAAAAAATTCCTTTTTGTGAATTGATAATCGTACCATCGAGGTCAAAAAATAAATGATTTTATTTCAAAAAGACACTTCCTTTCCTTTTACTACTATTAGTTTACTCCAAATAAGATACTTACGTGAACTTTTTATGAAAGTAACTTTAGGCAATAAAAAAATAATTCTTTAAAGATTGACTTGAGAGCTAATTTATCCTTTTTGTTTGAGTCATGTAATTAACAAGCATATTAATTGCTGAAAAAACAATTACTCGTTATACTTACTTTTAGTAAGAATACTATTTGAACACTTTGGAGGAATTTAAATGGATACACAAATTAGAGGGCTTCACCACGTTACTGCAATGACTTCTAGCGCTGAAAAAATTTATCGCTTTTTTACTGATATTTTGGGCTTACGACTAATTAAAAAAACTGTTAACCAAGATGATATTGAAACCTATCATTTATATTTTACTGATGACCTAGGTTCAGCTGGTACAGACATGACATTTTTTGATTTTCCTGGCATCCCGAAAGGAACAAAGGGAACAAATACTATTTCCCGCACTTCATTTCGTGTAAAAGATGATGCTGCCTTGACTTATTGGGTATCTCGTTTTGATGACTACAAAATTGAACATGGTGAAATTCAAGAACGTTTTGGTAAAAATTATCTGGAATTTGAAGATTTTGATAACCAACGCTATCAACTAATCTCTGATCAAAAAAATCAAGGCGTAGCTGGTGGCACACCTTGGAAAAATAGTAATGTTCCAAGTGAACATGCTATCATCGGCTTAGGGCCTGCTTTTGTAACAATTGAAAATTTAGAACATATGAATTTGGTTCTGACTAATGTTTTAGGTTTTAAGGAGACTGCTAGCGAGGGCGACTTTCATTTATTTGAAATTGGCGAAGGCGGCAACGGAGCTAGCATCATTATCGAACATCGCGATGATATCCCACGCGCCACTGAAGGTTTTGGGAATGTGCATCATTTGGCGTTACGTGTAGCTGATAAAGAAGCTTTAGAATGGTGGATCGGTCGAATTAATGAATTAGAATTTCCAAACTCTGGTTTCACTGAACGTTTTTACTTTGCTTCGGAATACTTTATGGCTGCACCAAATGTTTTATTTGAACTTGCAACAGACGGACCAGGCTTCTTGGAAGATGAAACGTATGAAACTGCTGGTGAAATCTTATCTCTTCCACCTTTCTTGGAGCCAAAACGCCAAGAAATTGAAGACTATGTGCGACCATTTGATACAAGCGATGCCAATAAAAAACGGGCATAGATTCTTGTCTCAGCTTTTGCTTTGACATACAAATTTTAGTTTCATTCTAAAAAATACTCGAACACACGATATAGTTTGGCTATTGTCCATGATAATTATTTTGATAGTTGGACATTTAATCTATATTTGAAGTTGTTCGAGTATTTTTCAATTAAAGGAGGGCTAGTCATGATTCATTTTTCAGCTGCTGAATTGGCTCCTAAACAAAACTATAAATTTTTAACTGGTGCGGTTTCCCCCCGTCCAATCGCATGGATCACTACTCAAAGTAAAAACAGTGGTGTCGTCAATTTGGCTCCATTTAGCTTTTTTACCGTTGTTTCAAGCGATTTACCTTATGTCTTAATTGCCACCACCCGTAAAGATGGCCAAAAAAAAGATACCGCCCGAAACTTAAGCCAAACAAAAGAAGGAGTTATTCATATAGTAGACGAAAATGTCTTACACCAAATGAATGAAACAGCAGCCAACTTAAAACCCGATGAAAGTGAACTTAGCTTAAGTAATCTTACAACTATCAAAAGCCAAAGTGTCACTCCACCAGGTCTGTCTGATCCATTAATACGTTTGGAAGTCACCTTGCAACAAGAAATTTCTTTATCAGATGATACCGGGACAATTGTTTCTGACTTATTTATTTTAAAAGTTCTAGACTATTATTTTTCAGAAAAAATTTTTGATGTTGACAAAGAGTACATTTTGAGCGAAAAATTACGGCCGGTCGCACGATTAGCTGGTAACAATTACGCCTTATTCGGAGAATTATTCACCCTAATACGGCCTCAATAATTAAAAGTGCAACTACTCTACTCACTTGGATAAAAAACAGCGTTGAATTTTTCTATTTCGTTTAAATAAAGGATTTCGGACACGCAATAAACATGTCCGAAATCCTTTTTTGTTAGTCTTTTTTTAGAACTTGTGCCAAATAATTTGCTGCAGCTTCATTCAACCAAGGCGTAAACGTTTCACAAGTCGGAAAAAATGAAGGAGTATTGCTATACAATTCCCCTATCTGCCAACCGCTTCGAATCACAATCCCTAACAAATCAAGGAGGAGTTGAATCGGTTGTTTACTTAGCACTTGTGCACCTACTATCTTCTCTTGTAAATTTATATGTAAAAAAATCTGTATGCCTTCAGATGAAATTGGATCACCAACTTGTATCGTATCAATCGTTATATTGGCTTGCTGTGCTTTTTCTTTCGTTAAACCTACAGAACCGAGATAAAATCCAAAAAGTTGGGTAGTTGTAACATTTAAGTGTTTAGGAAGAGGTACATTTTTTCCAACTATATTTAATGCTGCAATGCGCGCTGACTGGCGAGCCTGGGCTACTTGAGACAGTCGTACCATTTTGCTTGTTAATAATTCTGGAATTTTAATAAGATCTCCTACCGCATAAACATTTGGCTGACTAGTCTGGAGGTATTGATTAACCGCTACTGACTTATCTTGTAAAAGTCTTAGTTCTTCCCAATAAAGTTCACTATTTGGCCGTGAGTTATGAGCAATTATTAATACATCACAATCAATTGAATTTTTTGTAAGTTGTAACACTAAGCCCTGCTTTTTTTCATTTATTTGAATGATGTGATCTTGACAAAATACTGAGGTATTATTTTTTTCAAAACAATTTTTAATAAATTCACTTATTTCTCCATCATAGTATTCTTGAACTAACTGATCGTTAGGACCAATTAAAAACACTTTTTTATTTTGGTTTGTTAGCGCTTCAGCCAGTTCGACACCAACATAGCCAAGACCTGAAATTGCAATTGTCTGTGCATTTTCCAAAGCCGTCAGTGTATTTTCTGATTCAGAAAATGATTTATAGCAATACACCCCATTTAAATGTTCATATTTTTGGGACATATATTGCCGTGTTCCAGTTGCCAGCACTAAATTGTCATAGCTTTCTTGCAAGTTTTTTTCACCATTTGTAAAAAAAACATCTTTTTTCTGCCAATCAATTTTAGTTACTTCATATCCTAAAAATTTTTTAACTCCTATTTCATCTAAATCAACTATTGGTGCTGTTGCGGCCCTTAAATTATTAGCGGCACCCTTTAAAACCATATTAATACCACTGGCAATAAAAGGTACTATGATTTCTTTTTCAATTAAAACAACTTCGTGATTGGGCTCAAACCTTTTTATTTCTCTGGCGACCATTTGCCCACTATGTGAAGCCCCAATAATTACCGTTTTTCTCATTATCAAACCTCCTTTTCATTTCATTTTACTTCATTTTTTTTATTTTTTCTAATATCATAGAATTGAATGAGTCAGGTGTGTTCTTATTTTGATGGTGAAAAACGATTAATCTTATTTAGGGGGGGTAATTTGTTAAAAAGGGAATTATTAGAAAAACCATATGATTTAATGAATGACATCCTCGTCTATTTATATAATAATGGCGGTCGATGTACCAAAGAAGAACTTTGCCACAACTTGGAAATCACTCAAAACACGTTAGCAGAATATACAATACTATTACAAAATTTCATTTCAGAACACTCATTTTCAAATGAAATTACTATTATTGAAGAAAATCAAATGCTTCTTTTAAAAAAGAAAAGAACTTTCCCTTTAAAATTATGTTATTTAAAATTTTTAGAACGTTCCTCCAAATATCAAATTATAAATTGGGTGTTTACGAATGGTTCTATCAATGGACCAATCTTTCAAAATTATTTTAATATCAGTTCGGCAACGTACTATAGAAGAATTGCAGAGTTAAACAAACTTTTGGAGGAATTTCAACTATCGCTTAAACGAGGGATAATTGTTGGTAATGAAAATCAAATACGCTTCTTTTACTACTGTTATTTCTGGTTTTTAAAAGAAAACAAGAATGATTTTATGAAAGAAGTAAATCAACTCTATGTGCCCCTCATCGATGAATTAAAAGAGCAGTTGGATATTTCTTTTGATCACTTAGAAGAACTCCAAATTAAAATGTGGATGAAAGTATCTTTTACCCGTTTGAATCAAACAAAAAATTATACTTTTGCAGATGAATTTGAACGCAAAGACCGCCCCCTTTTTGATGAAATAAATAAAATTTTATTTCATTATATGAAAGCCTATGGTCGTCCCTATACGTTATATGAAGGATTAATGTTTTATGATTTCTTCTGTAGTATGCGGAATTTTTCAGTCTATTCTCCTTTTGCATTTCGTTTAGCGCAACGACAGCGTGAAGAAAAAACTTATTTAGATTATCAAAATCAACAGATTTTAATTTACTTAAATCGGATTGGATATATTAAAAACCAATTTTTTCCCAAAAGACATCGTATTTTATCCCATTATTTGTATCAATATCATTCACAACTCTATTATTTTGATGGGTTTATCCTTAACTTTGATTCTTGGGGACTCTTTTTAACAGCTCAAAATTTAAGGGAACCATTTAATTTTGAAGATGTTCATCAATTTATGAACTTTTGCCAACAACAATTTTATCCAAATGATCCCTTACAACGTTATTGCAGTGTCTTATCGGAAATAAATTATTCTTCAATATTAAATATTGCCCAAGATTTAGCTAATAAACATATTTCAATTGCTGTGCATCACAGCTTAAATCCATTTTTAGCATCACTTACCATTCAGTTGTTAAAAAACACCTTAGGTAACAAGTACGAATTAGATTTATCATTACATGGTGAGGATGTGCCCCATGATATTTTATTATCCAATATCTATAACGAAATTTTTGCGGAGAACAGTGCTTATTACTATGTCTTTTCAGACTGCTGTAATCAATATGATGTGGCGGAAATAGAAAAACTTATTCAACAAGTGATTACAGATCAATTCGCTCAAAACCACAATGATGCCAGTGATTTTTATCAATAAAAGAATTACTTTATTCTCACAAAAATTTTGTTAATAAAGTAATCCTTTTATTCTATCTTATCTTTGGTACAACAAGATTTGCTATTGTTTCTACCTTGCTTTCATCACTAGAGGCTTCGCTATCTAATTCCTTCTAAATATTTTTCAATAAGAAAGAGACAAAACTTTAACCTCCAGCCAATCTTTTCAATTTCAAAAAAATTTTTATCGTAGTATGATGAAAATAACAATAAAAATTGGAGGCGGTTTTATGGCTTGGAACATGAAAGACTACCCTGCATCAATGAAAAATTTGGATACTCTTGTAAAAAAGAAGGCAATTGAAATTGCCAATGCCCTACTCGCTGATGATTATCCAGAAGATCGTGCCATTCCAATTGCAATCAGTCAAGCAGAGAAATGGTATAACGAAGCGAGTGAAAAAGAAAAGGCTACATTTAAACAAACAGCTAATCCGCAAAAAGACGATACCCATCACAAAGATAAAAATGCGACGAAATTACTGGATGCTGATGTTAATGTAAAATATTCCGGTGATACGTGGGAGGTATTTTCGACTGGTGCCAAACGAGCGAGTGATACATTTGAAAAAAAAGAAGATGCCATTGCCCGCGGCAAAGAAATTGCAGCTAATAAGAAATCCACCTTACAAATTTATAAACAAGATGGTACTTTACAAACTACTCATGACTACAGCGAATAACCATACTATTTAAACACAGCATACTTATGGTTTCAGTCGAGATTTCAGCAAAAAAGCAACTTTTGTTTACGAAAATTTATTGTTGGTTGCACTTTAGTAACAGGTTAATATCTGTAACCTGTAAGAAGCCACCCCTATCATTTAAGGAGTGGCTTCTTCTGTTACTAAAACAATAATTTTAAAGTAAGTTTGTGATTGTAATTTCTTTCTTTTAAACTTGTTCTTATACAACCTTTTGTATCAGACTATCAAACCAACGCGTAGGTAAAATAGTGTGAAAAAATACAGACGCTTTGGCGCCATAGCCCACAAGATATCTCGTTTTTGGACGTTTACTATGCACCGCTTTTACTATTGTTTCTGCAATTAACTTAGGATCTGACAGTCGATTGGAGGTATAAGATTTTTTCATTTTTTTCGCTGCTTCATTTGCTCGAATTTCATAAGCGGTCTTTTGAGAGGATTCTTTAAGATGATCAGCTGCGATTATACCCCAATTGGTTTTAATACCACCTGGTTCAATAATTACTACATCAATTCCAAAGGGTTTCGTTTCCATGCGCAGAGCATCACTAAAGGCTTCTAAGGCATATTTTGTTGCATGATACCAAGCCCCCATATAGGTAGTGACACGCCCTGCCATTGATGAAATATTAATTATTTTCCCGTTTTTTTGCTTTCTCATATATGGTAAAACCAACTGAATATGGTAAAACCAACTGAACAAGCCGCGCCAGCCCAAATAAATTCACTTCAAACTGATTTCGTGCTTCTTGTAGCGAGACATTTTCTATTACGCCATAAGAACCATAGCCGGCATTATTAATTAAAATATCAATTTTACCTACATCATGAATTATTGTTTCTACTACATTAACAATTGAAGCTTCTTCTGTAATATCAAGTTTTAAACTTTGTAAACCTTTTTCCTTAAGCGGTTCCATCTTCTCCACTCTTCGGGCAGCACCATATACACGATATCCTTGCTGCAACAACATTTCAGCCGTTTGATAACCAATACCGCTTGACGCACCTGTAATTAAAACAACTTTCCCATTATCCATTTTGATTCCTCCTCTAAGCTCTTTGTGGCAGTAACATAGCACAACCTTGTGTTTTAAAAGCGAACCAAAGCGGAATCCACGCGTTTTGGGTACGTTTCACCGGTTTGTTTTTAGCAATTCTTACCATTTGCATTTCATAATAACTTAACCCAATATAACTTCCGGCTTTTTTATCTAAAAACTTAATCCCTGTACTTAACATTTCCAGATTAATTTCTTTGAAGGCGCCTTTTGCTGCTTGATTTGGCAGATCAGGAATTAAGGCAATGGCTCTTGCTAATCCTACCATCTCAATTTCATGATTTAACACAGCATGTTCCATTCCGGCTAAGGTACGAAATCCCCCAGTTACAATAATTGGTGTCTCGATTCCTTTTTTAGCTTTTGCCGCATAATCAATGAAGAAGGCCCCTTTTGCATTACTACCTTGGACTATGGTATTTTCATAGTTTCCGCCCGATATCTCGATTAAATCTACACCTAATTTAGCCATTTGATGAATAACTTCAATTGAATCTTCCTCGCTAAATCCACCATCACGAAAATCAGAAGAGTTAATTTTCAAGGCAATTGGAAATTTTTCACCAACTTTTTTTCTCATTGCTTCGTAAACTTCTACAATAATTCTCATTCTATTTTCAAGAGAACCTCCGTATTGATCTGTGCGAATATTTGAAATTGGAGACAAAAATTGACTCAATAGATACCCATGTGCTGCGTGAATTTCTACTCCTCCAAAACCGGCTTTTTTAACAATCGCTGCTGAAGTAGCAAAACGTTGAACGATTTCCTGAATTTCAAATACAGTTAACGCTCTAGGCTTATTAAAAGCAAATGAATTGGGGCCCTCAAGAGGGACTGCACTTGGGCCAACTGGTTGTGCACTCACATGTTTTGGTGATTGTCGTCCAGGGTGATTTAATTGTACCCAAGTTTGAGCTCCGTTCATTTTCCCTGCATCTGCCCACCTTTTTAGAAGAGCCAAATCTTTCTCGTTTTCTATCACAATATTGCCTTTTTCTCCAAGGGCATTGGAGTCAATCATCACATTCCCGGTTATCAATAAACCAGTCCCTCCCAGCGCCCAGTTACGATATAAGTTGATGATAGCCTCTGTTGGACGATAATTATCATCTCCCATCACTTCACTCATAGCAGGTTTTACAAAGCGATTTTTTACAATAATACCGTTTTTTAGTTTTAATGGTTGAAATAGCATATTTTGATTCATTTATTACAGCTCCTTAATAGTCATTACGTTTAAACATTTAAACATTAGTTTTAAAAAATAAAAACTTATTGCTAAGCTTTATTTTTCGTATCCGCTTCTAAAGATTGCGTTAACGCTTTTAATAGCGTTAATGTACTCGTCATATCTGCACTATAATAGCGTTCTGTTCCACTTTGACTGACGGACAATATTCCAGCATTCAACATTAATTTCAAATGATGAGAAACAGCGGGTCTTGATAATGATAATTTTTCAGTAATTTGATTTACCGTCATACGATTTGTTTTACAAAGCATAACCAAGATTTGTTGCCGATTTTCATCTTGTAATATCGTAAAAATTGGAATTCCTTTTTTAAAAATTTCCAATGTTTGTTCTGCCAATTTTAATTACCTCCTCTTTGTCATAACGTTTATCTTCTTAAACCATTAAACGCTAGAATTTTTTATTTGTCAATCATTATCGGTTGACATTTTTAAACCAACAAACTAAACTCAGAAACATAATCGTTCAAAAAAATAAACCAACAAACACAAAACCGAATTCAACAAAAAATGGAGGAAAAAAAATGACAAAGAAAATGAAGGCAGCTGTAATTGACCACTATAAACAACCTATGCCCGAACTAAAGGAAGTCAATATACCAAGCATTCGTACAAATGATGTATTGGTAAAAATTATCGCCGCTAGCATTAATCCGATTGATCTAAAAACCAAAGACGGCGGTCTGAAAATGTTACTTAAATATGACATGCCGATGATTATGGGCAGTGATTTTGCCGGCATTATTACAAAAGTTGGGGCAAATGTTTCCAAATATCAAGTTGGTGATGCTGTTTATGGACGCGTCCAAAAAAATCGGATTGGTACTTTTGCAGAATATATTGCTGTTGACTAGGGAGATATCGCTTTAAAACCTGATAATATCAATTTTGAAGAAGCGGCATCGATTCCTTTGGTGGGCTTAACCAGCTATCAAGCACTACATGATATTATGCAAATTAAACCCGGACAAAAAGTTATGATTCAAGGAGGCTCTGGCGGTATTGGCACCATTGCCATTCAAATCGCCAAATATCTAGGTGCTTATATTGCCACAACCACTTCCGCAGATAATTTTGAATTGGTCAAATCACTAGGCGCTGATTATCCTATTGACTATCGGACAACAGATTTTTCTACGGTACTTTCGGATTATGATTATGTATTTGATACTCGTGGCGGCAAAACATTACAAGATGCCTTTAAAATTGTTAAACCACGGGGCAAAGTAGTTAGCATTGCTGGATTACCAAACCAACGCTTCGGCAAAGAATATGGCGTACCCTTGTGGAAACAATTGGCTTTTGGCTTGGCTACCCATAAATTAACCAAATTGGAAAAACAAACAGGTGCTTCTTATACTTTTCTATTTATGAAACCCAGTGGTGCGCAACTGGATATTTTAGGACAATTGATTGAAACAGACATTATTAAGCCGGTTATTGATCGCGTAGTGCCATTTGCAGATATTAAAGAAGCACTTACCTATTCAAAATCTGGCCGGGCAAAGGGTAAAATTATTTTGCAAATGACCAATGATTCAAAAAATGAGGTATGAAAATGATAATAACTAGTTCATTATTTCTCTTAATATTAATGGGATTATTTTTAACCCGTCGTGCCGAAAAACGCGCTATTACAAAGACAACACTCTTATTGGAAATATTAGCCACTGCAACTTTGAGTTATTTAGCGGCTCTGATTATCTGGCTTTTTGCTAATCACTTTTCTTTGCTGCATAGTACTGGTGTAACATGGCTTATCTGGTTACTCATGTTCATTTGTGGCGTAATTGGTGTCCGTACACTAGGAAATCGCTTGAAAGAGACCAGTCAAGAAACAAAAAACATCTGGATTACGCCTTTTGCAAAAGAACTGGCATATCACGCTTCTGTTTTTTGGAAATTGATTACAGTGATCGCAATGATGACTTTTATCAGCACAAGCACGCCGCCAAATAATTTTTTCTTACTTTCCTTAAGTTTTACACTTACAGTAGCTCTGATTATGGAAAGTGCAGTAAAGCTGTTTCGTTTGTAAAATAAAACTATAAAAGCTACCATTTACTCAACTTAGATTATTAAAGGAGATAACAACATGAAAGAACAAAATGATATGATTCAAACGTTATTAAATCACAGCTCTGTGCGAAACTTTACAGAACAGAAAATTGATGAAACCACAAAACAAACCATTCTCACTTGTGCACAAATGGCACCAACTTCCAGTTATCTGCAAGCATACTCAATTATTGAAGTCACTGATATTGAAAAACGCAATGCTTTAAGCGAAATCTCTGGTGGACAAGAATGGGTTACAAAAGCGCCATTAGCCTTGGTTTTCTGCGCCGATTTACATCGAAGTGAAACATTATTGGAAGTTGCAGATGAAGCAGTTTTTGAAAACACTGAGCTTTATACCGTTGCAGTAGTCGATGCTTCACTAGCTGCGCAAAAAGCTCTAATTGCTGCACAAAGTATGGGGTTAGGTGGCATTACAGTCGGAGGGATTCGTAATGATATGCCCCGTTTAGCTGCTCTTTTCAACTTACCAGATAAAGTAGTGCCACTTTTTGTTTTATGTATCGGTTATCCCGCCGAACCTGCTGTGCAAAAACCACGGTTACCACAAGCATTCGTCGTTGGTAAAGATAGTTACCCGGATGAAAGTATGAGTATTGCAACTTATAACCAAACCGTTAGTGACTTTTTCTACCACCTAACAAATGGCGTTGATCAGTACAATTGGGTAGAACGTTGCAGCCACGCTATTAATCAAAAACCCCGTTATGAAGTAACTGATTTTGTCAAAAAAGCGGGATTACTGTTAAAATAACTCACAATGTATATCAATCACGTAATAATTTCTTTTTATAAAACTTCGTTAATTTTAAAAAGAAGTTGTAAAAGAAGTGTTTGACTTCAAGGATAAGAAAGAGTTTTAAGAAAATCGTTGTTCAAGTTTTGGCCAATTTCAGCTTACGGCTTATTAAAAAGAAGTTGTTTCTGGAACATACCAATAAAAAAAGCGGTATGACAAGAATTTTGTCATACCGTTTTTTAGCTTATTTCAATACATCATTTAATGCTTCACTCATCGTTGGATGAGAATAAATATGATCGCGTAATAAAGTATATGGTAATTGCCCTTTCATGGCTAGAGCAATTAAGTTGATGACTTCATGAGATTCTTCGGCATAAATGCTAGCACCTAAAATTTGATCGTTTTCTGGATCTACTAATACTTTGAACAGTCCTTTTGGATCTTCTAACACTTGTGCTTTTGGCACGCCAGCACTCATAAATTTAAATAATTTATATGGTACGCCCGCTTTTTTAGCTGCTTTTTCCGTTAAGCCAACATTGGATAGCGGCGGTGTAATAAAGACGCTGTACGGTACTACATTGCGATCAGATACGCGGCGTTTACTTTCTCCTACTAATTGATCTAAAATAATCCGATAATCATCTAATGAAATATACGTAAACTGTAAACCGCCTTTTACATCCCCAATTGCCCAAACATTTTCCGCAGTCGTTTTTAAAAGATCATCTACCACAATTGCGCCACGATCATCAACTTTAATGTTTGTATTTTCCAATCCTAAATTAGCCGTATTGGGTTTTCTACCAGTAGCAGCTAATACTTTGTCTGCTTTAATTGTCTTTTCAGCACCATTTTCCGTAAAGGTGACACTGACAAAATCTTCACCATCTTCGACTTTATCAACTGAAACGCCTAAATGAAAGCTAATACCAGCATCGGTTAAATCGTGATAAATCATTTCTGATACATCATCATCTTCTCGTGGAATGAACTCTTGATGGACGTCTAAAACGACAACTTTACTACCATAACTTGCAAACATGGCCGCAAACTCTAAACCGATATATCCTGCTCCAATAATTACTAATGTTTCTGGCAATTTATTTTGATCCATTGCACTAGTTGAATCAAGTAAATAATTACTTGTAGCTAAACCAGGAATTGGTAAAATTATTGGCAAGGCGCCAGTGTTAATGAAGATTTTTTCCCCTTCAACTTGCATAGTTGTCTGATCAGGTAAGGTTACTTCTAAAACATGATCGGAAATAAACTTCGCGATTCCATCCAAAACTGTACCCGTTGGTTCATCTGCGACCATATGATAATTTTTATTACGTAACTTACCAGTCAATTTTTCTTTATGGGCAACTGCTGTGGTAAAATCCAACTTTTTCTCACCATTTATAATGAGGGATTTTGATGGAATACAGCCGATATTGATACAAGTTCCCCCATACATTCGCTGTGATTTTTCAATAACTAAAACGGATTGCCCCTTGGCAGCCAATGTTTTGGCTAATGTTTTACCGCCTTTACCAAAGCCGATAATAATATTTTCATATTTTTCCATGTTACACCTCCATTAAGCAATACTTACGATTTGCTTCATCATAAGTTGATTATAGAAGAGGGTTGAAGAAGATGTAAAATCATTTGATTGGTATTGTTGGAAAAATCGAAAGGTATTACGCAACTAATTAGTTATGTAATACCTTATTTTTTACTATAGAGAATAAACTTACTAATCCTCTAACAAATATTTTGTTCTAGGAACAATATTTACCGCGCAAGTTTATGAAGCAAAAACTACTTTCTCCCTTGCACGGAAGCCAAAGTGAAAAAGTTGTTTCCATCCAACTACGCTTTTCTATTATATATTCCTAACCCTTTAAGAAAATTACGCATATATTTATCGCCGCAAGGTTTGAAATTTCGCTGACCTTCTTTTCGTAAAAAAGCCCCAATCTCTCCTTTTGAGGGATAAAGCGCAACTTCGGCAAAGATAGCTAAGATGTCTTCAGTAGTCATCGAAAGGGCAATCTTCACTTTTTTTAACATGACGTTATTAATATGTTTTATTTCCTTGCTTTTTTGCGATTTTTCTTCTACAGGTTTATCCTTTTGTGGACCTCGTGCAAGAAGAATTAAACCATTTAAAAATGCATCAAAAACTTGATTATTTATCGCTTTTTCATAAACATTATTTGCAGTATTGTCTTCATGCTTATCGTGAACTCTGGTCAATATAGCCCGTATTTCTTCTTTTGTCACAGGTACGCCACCTAATTCAAAAGCTTTCATCATATCGGTGTCTTTCAAATCAATTGCATAACGCAATCGCAATAATCTATCATTGTTATTCATTTATTTCTCCTAACTGGTTATTTATTACTTACTTTAAGCATAATTTATTTAATAAGTTTCAAGTTAGCATAAATAGCAAGAAATTACATCCCTTGCTGTAGAAAACTAGAAATTATGCAGACTTATTTTGCGTTTAAAGTTGTGGAAGGCTTTACTTTTAATAACACTTCAATTGTTCAAAGTAAACAATCAACTATATCTATAGCCACTTTTTCTTACTCTTCTCCTTTAAAACCAAAAAGACAACTACATTTTCTTTTAAACTCACAGTAATTAAAGCAATTTTGGAACTTCATCAGAGTGCATCCACAGTTCTAATTTCTACGCCTAATCCACGAAAATGCATGATGCTGTGATTGGCTTCTCCAGTATTAGCGTCAACAGAAATTGCCGCACTTGGCGAGCCCTCTATCATTACATAGATATTATAAAACTCACTTCCATCCTCATTTAAAAAGATTTTGCCCGGATTCATATTTTGAAAACTAACTTGTTGACCATCTGAGTTGAAACTATAAAAGTTCTCTGCAATATCTAATGCCTGTCTTTCTGTAATTGAAAAAGTGGAATCCATTTCATTTCCAGAAGCTAGTTGTTGCTCTGCAGCTTTTTGTTTTGCTATCTTTTCTTCAGCTGCCTTTTTTTCAGCTTCTTCTTTTGCTTTTTGCTCAGCGGCTTCTTTTTCAGCTAACGCTATTTTCTCAATCTCTGTTAAATTCAATTGGGAAAGTTCTATTGTCTTAGCTAGTAAATTTTTGTAATATGTACCTTGTAGTTTTTCACTTTGAATAACCTTCAATTTCTCATTTGACTCAGTATACTTCTTCTCCTCAGACAATTTTTTCGCCTCATTATACAATTTCATGCTCTCATCAAGAGTATTCTTAATAGCAATAAATTCTTCACCAACTTTTTGAACATGTTTCTTAATTGTATCTGGTACATTTTTATCATTCGAAAGTTTAGTTGATAAATCCAAACCTTTCTCCAAATCCTCTTCTTGGTATTTAAGTAAGATTTGATAATTTTTTACTGCAGCTAAGTAATTCTCCGCTTTTTTATCATCATTTTTTTCTTTCAAAGCTGTTTCAAAATAGCCTTTTGCCTTAGGATAATTTTGGTCTGCCACTGCTTAAATACCATCTGTCATTGCAGATTGGTACGCTTCTTCTGATTTATTTGAACAATCCACCAGTAACAAAGAACTAATAGCTAACCCTAACAAAATTTTCCCCACCTTTCCTTATAAGTGTATCATTAGGTCTCTTTTTACAGCAAACGTTTTCAACAAAGAGTAAACTCTGCTCGCTTACTTCCAAAGCATGGATTGTTAGCATTTAGAAGTAGTTAGTAAAATGATAAATTAGCCAGCTTTTTGCTTTCATTAAATCGACTCTATAAAACAGACAGCAAAAAACCGCATCACTTATAATACGGTCATGGTTACGCTACCAACAATTTGAATTTCATTTGTGGTGGTGACTAGCGTTCAATTCTATTCCTCGTTTTTTACTAAAAAAAGGACCTCGGAAGGTCCCTTTTTATATAAACTATTCATTTAATGTTTCTTAGTCTGATGGCTTTTTAAAGTTTTCCCAGCCTTTGATTTAGCAGATTTGCTGCTGGTCTTTTTGGATAATGTTGTACCTGCTTGACCAACCTTACCACCTCTGTGTCTAACCATATCTACTTGCCACCTCCCCGTATTTCTGCGGCAAGTTGAACTTTACGTTGACCACGAAGGTACATATCATCTTCTTCATAAACAGACACATAAAGTCCCTTCGAATCTTGAATTACTTCTCCAGCAACAATAACATCAATACCTTGAGGAAATTTCAGAATATTTTTTGCGATTACCTTTAAAAAGTCAGTGAAATTAGTTGATGTAGCAGCTAAAAATGATTCTGTCAAAACCACTTTGGCAATTTCACCTTGATATCCGATTTCCAAAGTTACTGTAGACTTATCAAAGTGGATACCTTCTAAAAATCCCATCAAATTGATTGTTTTCCCAATCAAACGTGAATTGATTTCATTAGCATGTTTCCGAATAATTCTAATTCTTCCTTTTACCATTTCAGAACTAACGTTAGCATCTGCAAGTCCAGCATCTCTTACAAGTTGGATTTTTGCTCGCTTTTCTACGATAGTCTTTTCAGTTTTTTTCGATACCAAATTTGGACTTTTTTCTTTTTTTGAACTGATTTTTTCAGTTACTTTATCCTCATTTAGTAACTTCTTTCGTGCATCAAGAGCGCGTTCTCTCTTCTCTTTAGCATTCATTTTGTATCTCAAAACTCCGTCCGTACTCGCAAGTAACTCTTTATCAATTGACACAAAATAATACTCGCAACTTTCATCATGTTTAGAATTATTCCTAGTTTTTAAAAATGCCTTCTTAACACCTTCAGGATAATAAGACAGCTCACAACCACAATTCGGACATACCAAGTTCTTTAAACGGGGGTCATTCCCATCAAACTTGTTGAGTTCCTCAAGTGAAAAAATTTCACCCATCTTTTGTTCTTTTGCTACTGATATTTTCATTTGTTTTCCTCCATTTATTTTAATATTTAAGTCAAAATACATTAAAATAAATGGGTATTAACCAGAACTTTCTTTTTCCACGTTAAATAACCTCCTCGTATAAAACAACGAGGTATCATACAACTGCCGAGAGAAAAACATTGCATTTATGCAACTTATTTGATAGATTATTATTAATAGAGATAAATTTTGTATACTCAGCAGTGTACAATACCGAGCTAACGAATTTGCAGATTCGTTAGCTTTTTTCATTGTACTGAGCCATGGTTAACCATGTTCCTCTTCATCTTCACTACTCACTACTTCTGCATTCTTCAAATCAAAAATGATTGCTGCTTCCTCAGGAAAGTACTCCCCAGAAACTTTGTAAGAAGCATTGTCTAAATTCCAATTCATCATCTTAGAAATCATCTGTAATAATTCCTTGGAATTCCATCTTGCTGTAATTACGCCATTTCTTTTTTTCCTATAGAACACGTTAGCATCTTCGTCCATACTATCGCTAGTTTGTACAGCAAACTTTTTTTCATCGCTATTTACTAGCAGTTTTGCATATTCCGGTTTTCCCAACCTGACTACAGCCGCCTTACTAAATGAAACCCCATAATTTGATACAGTCATAGTTGGCAAACCCGATGTAACCGTGTAAGTTATGAAATTTTCAAGAGTCATGATATTCCACCTCCCAATTGTAGTTAATATTAAACCATATCGTCCTATATGTCAATCAACAACTTTTTCTTAGCTTTTATTTGTCGATTTTAATATTTCTATTTTTCATCTCTTAATTTCAAACGTACGTTTGCCAGAGACAAAGAAAACTAATCAACTAGGCTCAACATCACAGTATTTTTCTATAAATAGCACTATCAATTTCTTTAATAAAAGATCATTTTCTTACCGAATATACTTTTCATTTTTAAACACTTCCACATTCTTTTATATCGCTTTTATTTCGTTTTTGAAACTTTTCTTTAGTTTACTGTCTTTTTAAACGGGTTATGGATAATAAATTCTCTATCTTTTATTTCAGTTCTTGCAAGAAAAATGTTAATTTGTCTGAGTCATTGATGACAGTAACCCATCCACCCATACGGGTGGATTTTTAACTCCTCTAGAAGTAGTCCCACTCACGTACTCCCTAAATGAAACTTTCTAAAAAACCACCTACCGCTCACTACTTTATTTCTTTTTCTTATTGTTGAATAGATCGACGTATTCTCGTTTACTTATACTATCTCGAATAAGATCATCTGATTCTTGCTCTCTTATATATTTTTCAATTATTTTCTGATTCAATCCCATTGTACCTATGTAATACCTTTTTACTAGAAACTTTTATTCCCATATTTATAGACTACTTGTTCATTAGTAATGACATTTGATGTTATTCTTTTATACTCTTTATAATCAGTGTATATAATGAAACATCCTTGATAAAAGAGTTAGATATTATTTATGATATCCAGGTCCCTATCAAAACACCTAGCTATCTTGAATATCTAGACCTTTGATAGGGAGCCAGTCCCATCCGATACGATTCAACTCTACAGTAGTAACTGCATTGACTTTTGCATAACAAAATAAGCCCTACTACATTAGAACCAGCAGGTAAGGCTTTCTTGTATATTTCATTTAACTGACTAACAATTTCTTGATTGAATTTGACGGTTATTTATATATTTTCTTTAGTCTGGTTGTCGAATGTTATTTTGTTGATGAAGGCACGGTAAATTTTCTTTATTTCAGTTTTTGGCTTATCAGTAAGCATCCTGTGGATATCATTTAAAATTTTTTGGACATCTTTAAAGTCAATCACTTCGTCCTTATATTTCAAAAAGGAAAGTATCTCATTTTCGCTAATTTGAAGCGACACCCGATTTTTTCTCTTTCTAAAAGTTGATACTTAATAGAATCGTAAATCTCAGGGTTATACAACAAAACATCCTGCCATTTTTTACACTATATCTGTAGTAATACAATTTGTCCCCATTTTCCAAAACACTATTATTACTTCATTATTTATATTTGTATTAGGGTACTGCTTATCCTTTTAATCTGATATTATCCTAAAAATAGCATCACTTATGATACGGCTCCCCATGATTAATCCGAAAAGCGCGGTAGATTTGTTCTACTAAAATCAGTCGCATTAATTGATGAGGGTACGTCATATTGCCAAATGAAATTGCAGCATTACTCCGTTTCATAACAGCAGCACTTAACCCAAGTGAGCCACCAATGACAAAGACAAAATTGCTTTTTCCTTGTACCATTAGCTGGGCCATTTGCTTGGCAAATGCTTCACTGGTTGGATTTTCACCTTCAATTGCTAAGGCAAAAACATAATCTTGTTCTTTAATTTTAGCTAAAATCCGCTCTCCTTCTTTATCTTTTACTTGTTGCATTTGAGCTGCACTTAAATTTTCTGGTGCTTTTTCATCGGCTACTTCAATTAGCTCGATTTTCGTATAACCGCCTAAGCGTTTCATGTATTCTTTTATTCCTTGCACGAGATATTTTTCTTTTAATTTGCCGACTGCAATAATTCTAATTTGCATACTTTTCCTCTTTTCCCCAGATGTTCATAAGTCTGTTTTAGTTTACCACAAAGTTTTACACATTCATTTTTCTTTTCGCTAAATATTTATTACGCAAAATTACCGAGTTTATCCCTCTAAAACCCACCAAACATACGTTTTCATATTTTTATCCACATTGTTCACAAGTCTGTGGATAACTAATCCCCAATTTCTAAAAAAAGACAATAACACTTGTTTTAACCGCAAAAAGATAAAATTTCGTTATTTGTGAAATAATTCCTACCAACTTTTTCATATTTTATTCAAAGTCTATAATTAGACTAAACTCAGCAATAAATCATATACTATAATTATAAGAATTCCACAATAAGGGGGAAACAACTATGCAAAGAAAAAAATCAGGAGGCGCTCTTAGTCGCTTTTTCATCGGCATACTAGGTGGTGTATTAGGAGCTGCTTTAGTAGGTGGTGGCTTTTATCTAGCCAATGGATTAAATTTACAACCAAGTAATACAACCGAACAAACGACAACAGCCAGTGGAGAAACAAAGGTGTCTAACGTCAAAGTTAATGCAGATACCGATATTACTTCTGCAGTCGAAAAAGTACAAGACGCTGTCGTGTCCGTGATTAATTTACAAAAACAACAAGCTTCTTCAGATAATCCTTTTGGTGACTTATTTGGTCAAGGACAATCCGAGTCTGAATCAGAAAGTGATAGTGAGTCGGGTGGTTTACAAGCTGTTGGTGAAGGTAGTGGTGTCATTTACAAAAAAGATGGCAAAACAGCTTATGTAGTTACCAATAATCACGTTGTTGAAGGACAAGATGGCTTAGAAGTGGTTTTAAAAGATGGTGAAAAAATTAAAGCCGAATTAGTTGGAACAGATAGTTATACGGACTTAGCAGTTCTAAAAATTAGTAGTGATAAAGTTGATAAAACAGCTACTTTTGGTGATTCATCTGCCTTGAAGGTTGGTGAACCTGCGATTGCGATTGGTTCGCCTTTAGGTTCCCAATATGCTAACTCGGTTACCTCAGGGATTATTTCTTCTTTAAATCGCCAAGTTGCTGATTCTCAAACCGGCGTGAATATTAGTGCTATTCAAACTGACGCTGCGATTAACCCAGGAAATTCTGGTGGGCCATTAGTCAATATTGCCGGTCAAGTAATTGGTATTAACTCAAGTAAAATCGCCTCAACGAACTCTTCTAGTTCTGATATTAGCGTAGAAGGTATGGGTTTTGCAATTCCAAGTAATGACGTAGTTTCTATTATTAACCAACTTGAAAAAGATGGCAAAGTTACTCGTCCCGCTCTTGGTATTACCATGGTAGACTTATCAGCTGTAACATCACAACAACAAGAACAAATCTTAAAAGTACCTAGCTCCCTTAAAAACGGGGTTGTCATCACGACGGTTCAAAATGCAACTCCGGCAGAACAAGCTGGCTTAAAACAATATGATGTGATTACTAAAATTGACGGCAAAGAAGTTGATTCTACTTCTGATTTGCAATCAGCTTTATACAAGAAAAAAGTTGGCGATTCCATTGAAATCACGTACTACCGTGGTAGCAAAGAACATACCACAAAAGTTTCATTGACGATTGATCAATCTGCTTTAAAGCAAAATAATTAATTTTAACAGGATTTCATCCGCAGCCTTTAGAAAGGTTGCGGATGTTTTTATATAAAAATACGGCGGCTTATGTTCTTTAATTCTTATCGAGTTACACCTACTGTTGACCTGCCCTAAAAATTTGGCATAACAAGAAAAGCTTCCTACCTGTGGTAAGAAGCTTTTCTTGTTATGCGCGTTTAAATTCACTACCAACGACTGCATCTGGGCTTAATTCTAAAATACCTTTTTTCTGTGGCGCATTGGGTAACTCTAATTCTTTTGCTGAACAAATCATGCCATAACTTTCAATTCCACGTAAAACGCCTGGCCAAATTAACATTCCATCCGGCATCATTGTACCAGGTTTTGCTACAACGACTTTTAATCCTTCGCGAATATTGGGTGCGCCGCAGACAATTTGTAAAACTTCACCATTGTCTACTTCAGTTTCAGTAATTGATAAATGATCACTATCTGGATGTGGCACACAACTTTTGACAAAACCGACAACGAAATGAGGTTCGTGATCATAAGGTAATTTTTCACTAAAACCAGATATTGCTAATTTTTCGTTTAAAAGATCGATTTGTTCATCCGTTAATGAAATGGCACCATTGCCAGTTAACTCTAGAAATTCAGAAACGTGGAAAAAGTTCCAGCCGACAATTGTACCTGCGCTATTTTTAATCTGCGCAATATTGAATTTTCGTTCAACCGTTTGTTCCAATCCCTGATCGTCAGCCATCATTACAAGTAAAGTATCGCCAACATGGGCTTTGTTGTATGCAAAAATCACAACGTTTCCTCCTTAAAAAAACACTTTTAAAAATTAGTAGCGGAAGTTTTCAAACTTCCGCTAGCTATCTTACCAAAAAAGAAAGGAATCGTCATGCTTTTTCGTTCTTTTCTTCATAAGTTACGACTAAAACATCACAAGGAGCTTCTCGAATAACAAAACTTGCTACACTTCCGGTCATAAAACGTTCGACTGCATTTAAACCTGATTGGCCTACCATGACCAAATCAATGTTGTATTTTTCCGGTAATTGCGTCGCCATTGCTGATTTTGCAGAGCCATAAGCCACAATTCCTTCTATATTCGTAAAGTCGACTGATTTGCCATAGTCTTTGCATTCTTCAATCAATACTTTAGCTGCTTCGGTTTCTTGATCAACAATATTTTGATTCAATGAACTGTAACCCATTAAAACCGGAACATTTTGTTGAATGACATTAGCCACATAAACTTTACCGTTATTGCGTCGGGCAACTTCCACTGCTTTTTGAAATGCTTGTGTTGCTTGTTCAGAACCATCAATGCCGACTAAAATGTTTTGATACACCTGTCTACTCATTGTAATCTCCTCTTTTCTAAAGCTTATAAACTGTTTAAAAAATCTTCAATCTCCGCTTTTGTTTTACGATCTTTATTTACCAGGCGACCTAATTCTTTGCCATCTTTTGTGACTACCAAACTGGGAATACCAAAAATATTCCATTTAGCAGCAACGTCGATGTATTCATCTCGGTCAACTTCAATAAAGTTATATTGAGGGAAATCCGCTTCAATTTCTGGTAATGCAGGTTTAATGAAACGACAGTCACCACACCAATCTGCGGTGAAGAAAAAGACATTTTGCCCCTTATCTACATAGGCTGCCAATTCTTCTAAATTTTTAGGAATAATCATAGTATCTCCTCTAACTTCTACTTTTTTACACGGATAGCCAAAATTAAAAATAACGCTATTTACCGCCTACAATTGTTTCCACTGTACTTTTATCCAAGCCTTTTAAGGTTTGAATTAACATTTCTCTGGCTGCTTCAAAGTCAGCAATACTAAACATCGTTTGATGCGTGTGGATATATCGGCCACAAACACCAATAACTGTACTTGGAATACCCTCGTTGGTTGTATGAGCAGCACCAGCATCTGTGCCACCTTTTGAAACAAAATATTGATACGGAATATTGTGGGTTGCTGCAGTATCCAACAAGTATTCTTTTAAGCGTGGCAGCATAATCAAACCGGGATCATAGATGCGCATTAATGTCCCTTCACCTAAATGACCAAATGTACCGTTTTTTGTAACGGTATCATCAGCAGCAGAACAGTCGACTGCAAAGAATAAATCCGGCTTAAATTTTGAAACAGAAGGTTTTGAACCTCTTAAACCGACTTCTTCTTGCACATTAGCACCGGCAATTAAAGTATGCCCTAATTTTTCATTTTCTAAAGCTTCTAATGCTTCTAAAACTAAGGTACAACCGTAACGATTATCCCAAGCTTTACTAATAATATTTTTACCATTAGCTGTTTTAATTGTTTCTACTTGCGGTACGATAGTATCTCCTGGTAAAACACCATATTCTAGTGCTTCTTCTTTTGAAGCAAAACCAGCATCAAATAAAATATTTTCAACTGAAACATTTTGTTGCCCACTAGTTCCTCTTAATAAATGTGGTGGAACAGAACTTGAGATACAAGGATAATTGTGTCCAGTTGAAGTTTTCAAAGTAAAACGTTGCGCAGAAACCACATAAGGATTCCACCCACCTAATGGTACAACTTTAAATAAGCCAGTAGCGGTAATTTCGGTTAGCATAAAACCAACTTCATCCATATGGGCTGCTACCATTACACGGGGAGCATCTTCATCTTCATGATGACGAATCCCAAAAATCCCGCCTAAACCATCTTGTTGCATTTCATCTACAAGTGGTGTCATTTTTTCTTTCATGTAAGCTCTGACTTCATGTTCAAAGCCACTTGTTCCTTGTAGTTCTGTTAACTCTTTAATGCGTGCAAATGTCTTTTCTTCCATCTATTTGCGCCCGGAGGCTAACCCTTCTTTCATAAAAATCTTTACGTGCCTATTATAGCATAACAAATTCGCTGGCAAATCTATTCAAACCTAAAGTAGTTTTTTCTATGTATTTTTTTACTTTGTGATAGAATAAAAGTGAATAAAAAATGATGTTATCCTCTGTATTTTACAAGCAGAGATTAGATGAAAAAGTATAGGAGGGCGCCTCATGAACAACGAAAATGAATTTTCATACTTTAAAGGCGGACTGGCGCTGGGAATGGGTGTTGGTCTAGTGAGTGGTATGGTTTCTGCTTTTTGGCTACAGCGCAAGAAAACTTTGCGGGCTGATGATGTTTTACAGATCGTCAAAGAAGAGTTTTTAAAAGAAGGACCAATTGAAGGATCATGGATTAATTTTGAAAAACAACCTTTACGAAAATTTGCCATTCATTCTGAAGGTTATGAAGGTGGTATTACGCGTTTAGAAGATGAACAGTTAGTGACTTATGAGTTTTTGGCTGACGCTAAAACGGGTACTGTTTTAGATATTAAACGGGTTAAAATCAATTAATTTTATTTGACACAAAAGCTAAGTTCTTTATCTACACCAAAAGACTGAAAGTTACACGTTAACTGTAGCTTTCAGTCTTTTTTCGTATCCACAAGCGACTTTTATTACTTTTGTGTCTGTTAGTAACAATGAAAATTACTCTTTTATTTTTAAATTAACTAATAACGTTTTAATATCTAACTGGATAGCGTACTCGATATTTTTATTGGTGTGATGACGATAAGCCTTGGCACCACTTTCAAACATTGCAAATAACGAATCTCCATCGGTATTGATTTGCTCAAGATAAGGCGGAAAATCCAGTACAAGTTTTGCTGATTCAGGATTAAAACCTCCTTTTGTATCTTGTAAATCAAAAACATATAATTTGCTATCACGATTACCAAAAGACTGCGACATAAACATGTAATTTTTCCAATAAGAAATCCCTTGAATTTTTTTCAAGATATGAGTGGTATCTTCAGAATTTAAATCATCTGCTGTCCCTAATTCATTAAGTGACTGCGTTTGGGTAACAACAGAAACTAGATCCCCTTTGGTATCAAAAGGAAACATCGCTAATTTACCTTCTTTTTTATTAGAAAAATAGCCGACAACTAAAAAGGGATCCAAATAAGCCAATAGAGAGGCTTTCGGGATATCTCCGATTGGTATTGTCATATCATAGTGGATTGGCTGACTTTTTTCAGCTAAATCATAATCGGCCAATGTATCTGTTAATAACAAAGATAAACTTGCCTTTTTATTTGTTTCTGTTGCCAACCACAGCTGTTGTGCTTCTTTGCGATAAACTATCCCTCCTAAATGAGGTTCTCCTGGTACGGCAATTGTTTTTTTCCATTTTTTTGTCTTTTTATCGACTACTTGCACCACAGAATGATGCTCATGCAAATGACAATATTCACTTATATAAATTTTATCAACACTCATAGTAATCCCTTGCGGTGTTAAATCGTGACACAAAGATTTTTTACCGGTTTTTAACGCGATGCTTTCTCCTTCAAAAAGCCCTGGGATAGGATACAACCCTGCTTTGGGATTATTTGCTGGAAGCAGTGCCCTTTTAACTTCCGGATATTCTTTTAAAATCGCTAATTGTTGCTCTTTTGTTTTTGGGAAATGGGCTTGTTTACTATCATTTTGATAAACTTTATACCCAATCCCTACCATAATCATGAATAAAACACTGCCTAACATAATCCAACTCTTTTTCATCTAACTCCTCCTTTTATTAAGAATCAAATGTAAAAGAAAAGCACCTAAAGCAGAAGGATATGCATGTTTAAATGCTTTTGAATGTAGCTGTAAGCAAATACATCAAACTTCTGTTCAGGTACTTTTTAATGAGACTTTTACTAAGCGTTGTTAAATTTTTACTTCGCTAAACGATAAATAGCATCTGCATAAATAGCAGTCGCCCGCAATAAATCATCTAACGTCATAAATTCATTGGCTTGGTGCATAGTATCCACATAGCCTGGGAACATAGCACCATATGCGACACCACGTTCTAATAAACGGCCATAAGTTCCGCCACCAATGATTTTTTCATGTCCTTTTTCACCAGTGTGATCTTCATAAACCGCTAAAAGAGTCGCTACCAATGGATCATCTTCTGGTACATAATGAGGTAACATATTGCGTTCATTATGGGTAATAGAGGCACCTTCCATGCCTAATTTACCGTCAACTGAAATTTCTAGTCCTTCTGCTGTCACACCTTTTGGATAGCGGAAGTTCATTGCGATAAAGTTATCTGCTTGGAAACCTTCTTCATTTGCTTTAAAAGCAAATAGTCCGGCGTTCATTGTCAGATTACCCATTTTTTCGTCTTCATATGCTACACCTAATTTTTCACCGTAAAAATCTTCGTGAATAATCGTTCCAGCTACATGTAAAAATTGTTTGGCTCCGCCACCAAATTTGAATTGATCTAAGAACAGTGCTAAGAAGGTCCCAGCATTAATCCCAGATTGTGGGCTTGCACCATGGGCGCTTTTACCGACTAATTCAATTGAAGCTTCCACATCTTCTACAGTAATCGTACCGGTCACCGGATTTTTTTCGACAAAGTCATAGAAAGCTTTTTCCATTGCTAAAGCAGCAGCTTCATCTGGCACTAAAACTTTCGCTGTTGCCGCACCTGGTACCATATTTTCTCTAAGACCCGCTGCAAAATTTTTCAAAACATAAGCGCCTTCGTTGTTACCATGGAAATGCGCGCCTAAGGTAATATTACCTTTTTCACCATTAATAATTGGAAATTCTGCATCTGGTGAAAAACCAAAATCAGGTTTTTCTTCTTTTTCAAAATAATAGTTCATATCAGCCCAACCAGATTCTTCATCAGAACCGACTACAAAGCGAACTTTTTTGCTTAATGGCAAACCCAAATCACGGACGATTTTCATGCCATAATATGCTGCCATACTTGGTCCTTTATCATCTGAAGAACCGCGGGCAAAAATCTTACCATCCTTTAGTTCTGGCTCATAAGGGTCTGTGTCCCAGCCATCTCCAGCAGGTACTACATCCATATGACCAAAAATCCCTAATGTTTCATCGCCTTGTCCAAATTCAATATGACCGGCATAATTATCAACATTTTTAACAGTAAAACCATCTCTTTGACCATAGGCCAACATGTGTTTTAAAGCATCTTTAGGTCCTGGACCAAAGGGGGCATCTGCTGTTTTTTTACTATCGTCTCTTTCGCTATTAATGCGCAATAAGTCAAATAAATCTTTTAGCAAATCGTCTTTTCTGGCGTCAACTTCTTTTTGCCAATTAATTTCCATTTACATTTCCTCCTGACAATTACATAACTTAATTAGACACCTGTCATAAAGTATTAAGTCTGTGTATAAATCTGCGTTATTTTCTCAACTATCATACCACTTTTAGCGACTTTTTGACAAAGGAAGCTGATTGATTTTTGGAGGGAATACAAAGTTTGGTTATAATAAAACTAAAGAACTAAAAAAGGAGACAACATGAAAATTTTATCAGAAGCTATTTTAACCACAGTCATCAACAAACGCCCAGCTATTTCCCACAAGGGCACATTTGGACGCGCTGTTTTAATTGGGGGTAACCAGCGATATGGCGGAGCAATTATGATGAGTGCTGAAGCGTGTGTTAAGAGTGGGGCGGGTTTAGTGACTGTTATCACAGAAAAAGACAACCATCCCCCACTTCATGCTCGTCTGCCAGAAGTTATGGTCGTTGATTGGCAAGATGAGAACCTTACTCGTCAAGTGCTTGAAAGTGCAAATGTCATTTTAATTGGCCCGGGACTAGGATCTGAAGCCCACAGTCTCAAATTATTAAAAACCGTTTTATCGTTGCAAACCAAACAGCAGTGGCTGGTCATTGATGGGTCTGCTATCAGTTTATTTGCCCAAGAAAAATTGGCATTAACCCAACCGCACCACACTGTTTTTACCCCTCACCAAATGGAATGGCAGCGCCTAAGCGGCATTCCATTGAAGCAACAAAATGAACAGTCCAATGCCACTTATCAACAAAAAATCCAAGCTACGGTAATCGTTAAAAGCCATCGCACCGAGATTTACACTTCACAAGACTGCTATCGTTGTCCATTAGGCAATCCTGCTATGGCTACAGGTGGTACTGGTGATACATTAGCGGGAATGGTAACCGGCTTTTTGGCGCAATTTCAAAATAAAAGTGACGCAATCTGTGCGGCTGTTTATCTCCACAGTTATATTGGGGATATCTTGGCAAAAGATAATTATGTAGTTTTACCAACCACTATCAGTGCAGCTTTGCCTCACTATATGCAGTATTTTAGTACAAAAGATTAGTCCATTTTTTCACGATAAAAGAAAAACAGCACTCATTTCTACCGCCTGCTTTACTTTGCAGACATAAGAGATGGGTGCCGTTTCGTGTTTAATAACCTATTTCAACTCTTGCCATTGCCAATTTTCAACTTCTGGAATGTCGACACCATTTTCACGAATATAATCATGATGGAAATTAAGTTTATCTTCCATTTTTTGACTAAATTCAGCTCCTTGTGCACCATAAACTGCCAGTGCAACATCTTGTGCAACATGGAAACGATCCATTTGAGAGTAAACCCGCATGTCAAACGGTGTAGTGATATCACCATTTTCGCGATAACCATGTATGCGGACATTGCGATTGGTACGATTAAAGAAAATATCACGAATCAAACCTTCATAACCGTGGAAACAAAAAACAATTGGTTTATCTTTGGTAAAATATTCTTCAAATTCTTCATCGCTTAATCCTCTTGGATCAACATCTGGGTGACGCAATTTTAATAAGTCGACCACATTAATAAAGCGAATTTTCAACTGTGGAAATTCCTTGTGTAAGATTGTAATCGCCGCCAGCGCTTCCAAGTTAGGTTCAGTACCGGCTGCAGCAATCACAATATCGGGTTCACTATTACCATCGGTGGAAGCCCAGTCAATAATTTTTAGACCCTCTTTTACTAAAACTTCCGCTTCGCCAATAGAATAAAATTGCGGACGAGGATGTTTGGAAGAAACAATCAAATTGATTTTTTCTTCTGAAGCCAAAGTTTCTGCCATTACAGCTAGTAAGGTATTGGTATCAGCCGGTAAATATTCCCGAATAAATTCCGGTTTTTTCTCCGCCAAATGGGTTAAAATACCAGGATCTTGGTGAGTATAACCATTATGATCTTGTTGAAAAGCGGTAGAAGATGAAATCAGATTTAAAGATGGATAATTTTTTCGCCAAGCTTGTTCTTTGGCTTTTCGCATCCATTTAAAATGTTGGGTAATCATGGAATCCACTACACGCAAGAATGCTTCATATGAGGCAAAGAAACCATGCCGTCCGGTTAAAACATAACCTTCCAAAAATCCTTCGCTTTGATGTTCGGATAGTTGCGAATCAATTACCCGTCCGGCTGGCGCTAACCATTCATCATATTTTGCTTTTTCAGGTTCTAACCATTGACGATCGGTAACCTCAAAAACTTCATTCAACCGATTTGATTTTGTTTCATCGGGACCAAAAATCCGAAAATTATAGGGATTAGCGGTGATAATATCTCGTGCGAATTTGCCAAATTCAATCATATCCTGCGCCATTACTACACCAGGTTTTTGCGTATCTACTGCATATTCTTTCCAATCGGGCATCTTCAAAGATTGTGGGTCAATGCCACCATTTGTAATCGGGTTAGCTGACATACGTTTATCGCCTTTTGGTGCAAGTGCTTGAATTTCTGTATTAATTGTTCCGTTATCATCAAAAAGTTCTTCCGGACGATAAGATTTTAACCATTTCGTTAGTGCATCCACATGATCCATGTGTTGTTCATCGATCGGAATTGGTACTTGATGGGCACGAAAACTGCCTTCAATCGCTTCGCCATCCCATTCTTTCGGCCCCGTCCAGCCTTTGGGTGTGCGGCAAATAATTACCGGCCAATGGGGCATAACTGCATTTTTGGCTTTATCTTGGCGCGCTTTTGCTTGAATTGCTTTAATTTTTTCAATCGTTTCATCCATGACTTTCGCCATTTGCCCATGCAAAATTGCTGGGTCATCCCCCTCAACAAAGACAGGATCCCAACCCATTCCTTCGAAGTATTTTTTCAAATCTTCATCAGATTTACGTGCCAAAATTGTCGGATTGGAAATTTTTGCCCCATTTAAATGTAAAATTGGCAATACAGCACCATCGTTGACTGGATTAATGAAAACATTTGAAAACCATGACGCTGCCAGTGGTCCTGTTTCGGATTCGCCGTCTCCTACAACAGTTGCAGCAATCACATCAGGATTATCTAAAATTGCGCCTGTAGCATGAGAAAGTGAGTAACCTAATTCCCCACCCTCATGAATAGAGCCGGGCGTTTCTGGTGCTGCATGAGAGGCAATCCCACCAGGAAATGAGAAAATTTTGCATAGTTTTTCTAGTCCTGCTTCGTCTTGTGTAATTTCAGAATAAATTTCAGAATAATGTCCATCAATATACGCATTTGAAACCATTACTTGGCCCCCATGACCAGGGCCTTCAATGTAGAACATATTCAAATCATATTTATTGATAACACGATTCAAATGAGCATAAATGAAATTTTGGCCAGCAATCGTTCCCCAATGACCAATTGGGCGTACCTTGACATCTTTGGCTTGAATTTCTCTTCTTAGTAAAGGATTTCCTTTTAAGTAAATTTGCGCCACAGAAATGTAATTAGCTGTCCGCCACCAAGCATCAACTTTTTTTAGATAGGCTTTTGAATTATAATCAACTGTCATTGTCCTACTCCTTTTTTACTAAGCTTTTCGCTTAAGTTTTTTAATTTGTCCCACTGAGATATAAATTATAAAACTCCGTTAAACACATTGCCTTTCAAACAACTTTTGCGCTATTTTCGCCTTAAAAGCAAGCGAATAAATTCTACTTTAATGGTAACACAATCTAGTAAATCTGATGATTTGAACGTCTTTTAAAGATTTTCTCACACAAAAAAACTCCTTTTGCCAAGAAACAAAAGGAGCTTTCTTCTATTAAAAAGTTAGCGAAATTTAAGACTTAATCAAACTATCCACCATTAATTTGACATAGCTTGTTAAGCCATCGGGATTAATATGGGTGCCGTCTTCATAAAACCAATCATTATGATTAATACTGTAATCATACCAATCAATGATCGTTAAGTTCTTATATTTTTTGGCCATATTGGTTAAAGCCGCATTCACCGTACCTTGTGTTCGCACTGTTGGCGCACGCATGTTAATCCAATAAACTTTACGCTCTTGTCCCATGATTGCCATAATATCGGCAAACTGTTGATCAGTAAAAGGACTATTCGTTCCTAACCCAATAATTACTGTGTCATGTAACAATTTGTCATCTTTTAATTTTTGGAGTAAATCAACACTTGCATAAACTTGGCGATTGATTTCCGCATCTACCACCGAATTGGGGAACATTTCATTCAACCCAGCAGCAGCCCCCAGCATGACTGAATCTCCAAAGAAAGTAAATTTAGCTGCATCGGCTTTTTTAACTTGTGCATCGGTCACACCATATTTTTGGGCTAATTCTGAATGTTGCTCGGCCTTTTTGGCAGTAGCAGCTTTATCTTCGGTACTTGTTGTAGTGCTAGCTGTTTTTTCTTTTGCGGTCTTTTTGGACTCCGCTGCAATTTTGCGATTGGCTAAGATTTGTTCTTTCATTCTTTGCTGATTGGCATCCACATGATTAACCGGTGCAATAATAAGTCCCACTAAAGTAATACCCAATATTGCTAGAGTTGGAATTAAAGCCGGTTTTTTCCAACTAAGAATTGGTTTTTTAAACCAACCTTTTACAGTTTGCCACGTTTGGCTGTAATCAAAATGACGCAATGGTTTTTCAAAGAATTGGTAAGACAATTCACTTAATAACATAATTAAAAATATTTCAATAAGAGTGTGTAATAAGACGTTGTCAGCCAAATTTTTAATTTTAGCTTCATAAAAAATCATGACGGGATATTGGTATAAGTAAATCCAATAACTGCGACTACCAATATATTTAAAGAGCGGATTAGTTAGCCATTTATTCAAGCTTGCACCTGGATGAACGACCACCGCAAGTAAAACGACACAAAGAATACTAATTAAAAAGAAACCGCCATAATAAAGAAAACTACTTTGATCACTTAAGAAAAAGAAGCTCAAAATTAATAGTACTAAAGAACCTAAGCCCACACCATTTAATAGTCGTTTTGCTTCTTTAGGAATTCTTTCTTTTAAGTGATTCGACGGCCAAATAAAAGCTAAGGCGCTGCCCATCCAAATACCAAAAACCCGCGTATCTGTGCCATAATAAACACGAGTTGGATCACTACCTGGTTTAAATAAGATTGCCATCCAAATTGCAGAAGCCAGCGCGCCAATCATGACGGCGATAAAAATTTTGCCTCTTTTTTTCAATAGTAGCGTCAAAATAATAAATAAAATCGGCCAAATTAAATAGTTTTGCGCTTCAACAGCGGTATACCAAATATGCGTAAAAGGCGACTCGTTATTGAAACGATCAAAATAAGAAGCACCATTATTAATTTGCCACCAGTTGTTAAAAAATAAAAGACTGCTAAAAAATACCCCACGCAAATTATTTAAAAGATTGCGCTGAAATAAGGTAATATAGGCGGTAGAAAGTACCATCACGAGGGCTAGGTTAGGCCATAATCGCTTTATCCGCTTTTTATAAAAAGTTAAGAGCCGAATTTTCCCTGTTTCTTGCCATTCTTGATTCAAATGATCAGTAATTAAATAACCCGAAATTGCAAAAAATATCGCTACCCCTAAATAACCACCTTTTACTTTATCCGGTAAAAGGTGATAAAAGATAACACCTAAAACAGCCAGAGTGCGCACGCCATCTAGGCCAGTAATATATCGTCGTTTTGTTTTTTGTTCCATGACTTCGCCACTTTTCCCACTAAATTCTTCAAAATAATTTTACTACAATTCTTCTTCATAAAAACGCCCCAAAATTTGGACATTTTCCGCAATACTGACAAAAGCTTTCGGATCTGACTCTCGCATTGCTTGACGCAACAAGGGTAATTCAAAGCGCGTACAAACAGTCAATAGAACAGTCTGTTTATCATGTTTATAGGCCCCTTCTGCTTCATTTATAATCGTAATTCCCCGACGCATTTTATCTTGAATGTGATGAATCACAGCATCGGGATGGCGCGTGATAATCGTCACTTGCATTTTCTTTTGTTTGGTAAAAACTGCGTCAGTTACTTTGCCGCTTACAAAAATGGCAATGGCGCTATATAGCGCATACTGCCAACCAAATAATAGCCCGGCAGCAAACATAATCATAATATTAAAAATAATTGAAATCGAGCCTACTGTCTTACCCGTCTTTTTTTGGATAGCAATACTAACAAAATCTAAGCCTCCAGAAGATAATCCACTTCTTAAGGCATAACCAATTCCTGCGCCCATTACAGCCCCACCAAAAATAGCACAGACAATTGGATCTGTGGTTAAGACTTCTTCTGGCATAATCTGCATAAATAAAGAGGTCAACACAACAGTAATCCCAGTAAAAATTGTAAATTTATGACCGACTTTAAACCATCCCACTAAAAACAAAGGTAGATTTAAAATTAACAAATTTGCCGAAACAGGAAGATTAAAACCTAACCATTCATTTGAAAGGGTGGTAATAATTTGGGCAACCCCGGTAATTCCACTGGAATAAATCTTACCTGGTTGGTAGAAAAAGTTCACTGCAATTGAGGCTAGAATTGCGTAAACAATCGAAAACGAAAACTTTTGCAAATAGTCAGTTACATTGACTTTTTGCGCAATATTTTTCATGATAAAAAAAGCTCCTTATGCCTATAACTAAGAGGCAAGCCAAATCAAAGCCCATCGCAGTAATTCAACTTTCTTCTCGCTGTGTACATTATACGAAGTCTGACCCAAAAAGAAAAGGACAACCCACTAAAGTGAGCGTCCTTTTAAGATTCTTTTAGTCTTCTTCTGTTGCAGTGACTTCAATATTTAATTCAAACAGTTGTAGTGGAGAAACTGTGCTTGGTGCTTGCGTCATTGGATCAGCCGCTTTCCCATTTTTTGGAAAAGCAATAACTTCTCTAATATTATCTTCGCCGGCCAATAACATGACAAAACGATCCAAGCCTAACGCAATGCCGCCAAGTGGTGGGAAACCATAGTCCAAAGCGTCTAATAAGAATCCAAATTGCTCTTGCATTTCGATGCGACCAAAACCTAATGCGGCAAACATTTTTTCTTGTAATTCTCGTTCATGGATACGCAATGAACCGCCGCCAAGTTCATAACCATTTAAGACAATATCGTAAGCTTCTGCATATACTTTGGTTGGATCTGTTGCTAGATATTGAATATCTTCTGCTTTTGGTAAAGTGAAAGGATGATGGGCCGAAACATAACGACCTTCTTCTTCACTATATTCAAATTGTGGCCAATCGGTAATCCACAAGAAGTTAAACTTGCTTTCATCAATTAACCCTAATTCTTTCGCCATTTTATTGCGAACTGCACCAAGAGCTGCTGTGACCACGTTAAAGGAGTCCGCCCCAAACATGATTAAGTCACCAACTTCAGCATCTGTAGCGGCAATAATTTCTGCTTGTTTTTCTGTTAAGAATTTTGCAATTGGCCCTTTTAAGCCATCTTCTTCTACTTTAACCCAAGCTAACCCTTTTGCGCCAAATTGGCTAACGTAATGCGCATAGTTGTCCATGTCTTTACGGGAATATTTGCTAGCAGCACCTTTTGCGTTTAGTGCTTTCACTACTCCACCAGAAGTTAGTGCCATTTGGAAAACTTTAAAGTCGACATCTTTGACAACCTCACCTAAGTCCACTAATTCCATCGCAAAACGGGTATCTGGTTTATCACTACCGTAACGATTCATCGCATCATCATAAGTCATGCGCGGAAATGGCAATGTCACTTCAATTTCTTTTACTTCTTTCATGACTTTTGCAATCATGCCTTCTGTTAAATCTTGAATTTCTTCAACGGTTAAAAAACTCATTTCCATATCCACTTGCGTAAATTCTGGTTGGCGGTCCCCTCGTAAGTCTTCATCCCGGAAACAACGTGCAATTTGATAGTAACGATCAAAGCCTGCGTTCATCAACAATTGTTTAAATAATTGCGGTGATTGTGGTAGAGCATAGAAATGTCCTGGATGTACCCGTGATGGTACCAAATAATCCCGCGCACCTTCTGGCGTAGATTTGCCCAAATATGGTGTTTCAATATCCAAGAAACCTTTTTCGTCTAAGTAATGACGAATTGCTTGGGTTGTTTTGTGACGCATAATGATATTTTGCGTCATTTTAGGACGACGCAAATCAATCGAACGATTTTTCATCCGAATTTCATCACTAATTTCTTGATCGTCTTCAATTGCAAATGGTGGTGTTTTGGCTTTATTTAAAACAGTAATAGCTGATGCGATAACTTCAACTTCACCGGTTTTCATCTTCGGATTAATAGCTGCTGCGTCGCGTAAGATGACTTTACCTGTCACTTCAATCACATATTCACTGCGACATTTATCGGCAATTTCCCAAGCTTCTTTTGATAGTTCTGGGTTAAAGACTACTTGTACGATGCCTTCTCTATCACGTAAGTCAATAAAAATTACGCCACCTAAGTCGCGACGTTTTTGTACCCAACCTTTTAAGGTTACAGTTTGTTCTAATTCAGCTTTTGAAACCAAACCACAATATACAGTTCGTTTTGCCATTTTTTACCCTCCATCAAACTCTTTTTTAATCAGCTTCTGGCAGTTTTTGGAATACAAAAAAAGCCCTTGTTCTCACAAGGGCGAATGATCAATCCACGGTACCACCTAAATTTGAAAGTTAAACTTTCCTCAATACCGATAACGTTGGTAAAACGGAAGCGGCTTTGCACGCGCTCATCTCCAGAATGTCTTTGACAAATAAGACTTAAACCACTCTCAGCCACGGTAGTTCTCTCTTAAAAGGCTCCTATTTGCTACTCTTTCTTTCACTGATTTTTACTATTACTGTTAAGCTACTAGAATTACGTGAAAATGTCAAGATTTTTCAAAGTGCTTTTCAAAAAAATTACCGCTGCTCATTTAAAAAATTTAGGATTAAGACGTTTCAATTCAGCTTTTTAGCAGTTTGCTTTAGACTTGTATTAAAGAAAGTAAAGAAAAACATAAACGTTAATAGGAGGTTTTTTTCATGTCAGATGTACAAATTGGTAAATCACAAGTTTACGCATCCACATTAGGGCTAGGTACCAATAAAATTGGGGGCCACAACCTGTTTAAAAATTTGGATGATGAAGTAGGCAAAGAAGTCTTACGGACTGCTCTACGTAATGGCGTTACACTTTTAGACACAGCTTACGCGTATGGTTTTGGCCAATCGGAAAAATTAATTGGTGAAGTTTTACAAGAAGCTGAATTTGACCGTGCACGGGTGATTATTGCTACCAAAGCCGCCCAAGTTCCTGGCAATGAAGAGCAATTGGACAATAGCCCTGAATTTTTACAAAATGCAGTGGAAGACGCCTTAAAACGTCTGCAAACAGAATATATTGATATTTTCTATATTCATTTTCCTGATGAAGCAACGAAAAAAAATGAAGCAGTAAAAGCACTTCATGAATTAAAAGAAGCTGGTAAAATTCGGGCGATTGGTGTTTCAAACTTTTCCTTGACCCAAATCAAAGAAGCCAATTTAGATGGTTATGTGGATGTAGTGGAAGACAATTACAATTTATTACATCGAAAAGCAGAAACCGAGCTCTTCCCTTATTTAGCAAAACACAATATCAGCTTTATTCCCTATTTTCCATTAGCATCCGGCTTATTATCGGGAAAATATACTGCTGACCAAAAATTTGCGGAAAACGATTCTCGCAGTAAAAAGGCCGATTTTACCGGCGAACGTTATCAAAAAATTATTGCCACTATGACCGAAATGAAAATTATCGCCCATCGCAATGATGCTACTGTTCCTCAACTTGTCTTAGCCTGGTATTTAAAAAATCCTCACATTGCTGCAGTTATTCCAGGTGCCAGAAACGTCGAACAAATGGTATCCAATGCTAAAGCAACAGATATTCGGATTAGCAACGACGACTATGAATTAATTGACGATTTATTCCGCTTTTAATCGTATAATATAGAAGAAAAATTACTGTTAAAAAAGTGAGACAAGGAGAAAAAATGGAAAAATACGCTGGTTATGTCCGCAGTCCCCATTATTACGAAACTGATCAAATGCAAATCATTCACCATTCCAACTATATTCGTTGGTTTGAAGAAGCTCGCGTTGCTTTATTGGAACATTTAGGACTTCCTTATCACATTTTAGAAGAAAGTGGCATTATTGTGCCGGTTCTTGGTGTGAGTTGCCAGTACAAAGAGATGATTCATTATGGTGAAACTGTCAAGATTCATGTGAACGTGGAAAAATATACCGGCACGCGTTTAAATTTCACCTATCACATTACGCCGGTATCAGATGAGACGAAAATTCTAACCCATGGTGATAGTCAGCACTGTTTTTTGCAAAGTGAAACGGGACGACTAGTGCACTTAAAAAAAGCAAATCCCACTTTTCACCAACTATTTAGTGACTATGCTAGCTTATAAAACAAAAACAAATAAAAGGCGCACCCACAGTCATTTGTTGGGTACGCTTTTTATTTGTCTACTATTATATGAATGAATTATTCTGCTGCAAAAACTTCGGACCATTCGTCTTCTTTTTCTAAAAATTCACGCGCCAATTCTTGGGCTCCTGTTAACGTATGATTTGCTGCCCAGCCACATTGTTTTTCGTTACTGGCAGGAACTTCTGTTGCATTTAACACATCTTCCATCGTCTTTTTCAAAACAGTTAAAATTTCATTGTAATCATCGTGATTCAAAACGGTTAAATAAAAACCGGTTTGGCATCCCATTGGGGACCAGTCCACAATATAATCAGCATGATTGCGAATCAATTCAGCTGTCAAATGTTCTAGGGAATGAAGACTTTTCATCTCCATGTGTTCTTTATTTGGTTGTTTAAAACGCACGTCATACTTAATAATTGTATCGCCATTGCCACCAGTTTTGCGATCAGCAACGCGGACATAAGGGGCTTTTACTTTCGTGTGGTCTAGATTGAAACTTTCGACATTCATCTTCATATTTTTTGCTCCTTCTTGATTTGTTTTTGGGGAAGACATTTTTTTATTTCATTTTTTTGTTATCACGGCTGCAAAGCTTAAGATCGTCATGTTATCAAAAAAATTCCTCAGCGTTTCACCGCTTCAGCAATCCAAGCAAAAGAATTGATTTGCCAGAATTTCACCGTAAAACCGGCTTCGTGAAAATAGTTTTCCAAATTGGATAATAAAGGATAATATTCTCGTTGTAAATCTGCAGCTAGCGTTTCTTTGCCACTTTTAATTGCAGCTGTAATGGTATCATCAAAGCGCATTTGCGAAACAAACATCGTATCACCAATAATCACTTTGCCACCTCTCGGTAAGAGAACCGCATATTTTTGCAATGCTTGTTTCTTTTCAATCCCATTTAAATGATGAAAAACAAAGTTTGCAACAATTGTATCGATATTCCCCGCGGGTAACGGAAAATTCTCCATATCACCGGCTAAAAAATTGACTTCAGTAAGTTCTGGCTTTTCTTTAGCCAATTCTCGCATTTCTTTAGAAGGCTCCACAGGGAAAACATTTTTTCCTGCTTTTAATAAAGCCATGGTTAAATTTCCGGTACCACTGCCAAATTCTAACACATTTTGGCCTGCTTTTTCAGTAATCATGGTTAACATTTCCGAGTAGTTAGCAAAAACGTCAGCATATTCTGGATCATGTCCTGCTACAGTCTCGTCGTACTCCTTGGCCCAATCTTCAAAAATCGGCATAAATTCTAAGCCCATTATTCTCCCACCTTTTCAAAAGCTGCTTTTAAATCTGCTAATAAATCTCTTTGATCTTCTAAACCAACTGATAAACGCACCAAACCAGCTTTAATACCAGCTTTTTCCCGCTTGTCTTTTGGAATAGAGGCATGCGTCATGACTGCGGGTACTTCGACTAAACTTTCCACTCCACCTAGGCTTTCTCCTAAAGTAAATAACGTCAAACTTTCCACAAAATCCGTTGTTTTTTCTTCAGCTGAAAGTTCAAAAGAGACCATCCCCGAAAAACCTTGCATTTGTTTTAAAGCAATTTCGTGTCCAGGGTGATTGGTTAAACCTGGATAATAAACCTTTGCCACGGCTGGATGATTTTGTAAAAACTGTGCCACTGCTAATGCATTTCGTTGATGTTCTCGCATTCTAACACCAAGCGTTTTAATCCCTCTTTGCATCAACCAGCTATCTTGTGGTCCTAAAACGGCACCGATGGCATTTTGTAAAAAGCCGATTTTTTCTGCTAATTCAGAATTGTTCGTGGTAACTAAGCCAGATACCACATCACTATGGCCCCCTAAATATTTGGTACCACTATGAACGACAATATCTGCCCCTAGTGCTAATGGCTGTTGAAAATAAGGTGTTGCAAAAGTATTGTCCACAATCGTTATTAAGTGATTGGCTTTTGCCAATGCCACAGCGCCTTTAATATCTGTTATTTTCAAAAGCGGGTTACTTGGGGATTCCAAATATAGCGCTTTTGTATTTGCTTGGACATTTTCTGCAATATTATTTAAATCACTTGTGTCAATGGTTGTATAGGCCAAACCATTTTTTTCAAAAACTTGTGCTAACAAACGGAAAGTTCCACCGTACACGTCATCGCCTAATAAAATATGATCTCCTGGTTTAAACATTGATAACACCGCATGAATACCAGCTAAACCTGAAGCAAAAGCAAAGCCTTTAGATCCCCCTTCCAAATCGGCAATCAATTCTTCTAGTGCAAAACGAGTCGGATTGCCGGAACGAGAATATTCATAGCCTTTGGGTTTTCCCACGCCATTTTGTTTGTAAGTTGAGGTTTGATAAATAGGTACGCTCACCGCTCCTGTCACAAGATCGGTACTAATGCCGCCGTGAATCAATTTCGTATTAAGATACATAATATTTCCTCCTAAAAAATTGGTCTAATAAATTCTTATTAATACGTGGTCCGCGTGTAAATATCCTTTGATAAATAGCGATCACCAGCATCCGGAAAGACTGTCGCTATCAAACTGCCTGTGGGTAATTTTTGGGCGATATTGACGGCTGCGGCTAAAGCTGCGCCGCTTGAACTTCCAGCTAAAACACCATATTCCTTGGCTAGTTTGCGAGTATATGCAAAACCGGTTTCGTCAGGGATTGTTTCGTAACCGGCAATGGCCAAATTTTCAAAAAATGGTGGAATAAACTCGACCCCAATCCCTTCAATTTCGTGAGCATGACTTAATCCCCCGTTTAAAATAGATCCTGCCGGTTCAACACCATACAATAAAATTTCCGGATATTTTTCTTTTAAATAAGCCCCTGTTCCCGCAAATGTTCCACCAGAACCAACACCCGCTACAAAAGCTGTGATTGTTTCAGGAAGATCTGCCGCAATTTCAGGACCCAATGTTTCGTAATAAGCTTTTGGATTTCCTCTATTTTCAAACTGCAGTGGCAAATAACTATTGGGAATTTCTTGTGAAAGTTCCGTTGCTCTTTTAATTGCTCCTGTCATCCCCTCGTTTGTGGGCGTATGAACAATATTCGCTCCCAGTGCCTGCATTAATGCTTGTTTTTCCAAACTAAATTTTTCTGGTACTACAAAAATTGTTTGAATATCATAGGCTTGGGCCGCTAACGCCAAACCAATCCCTGTATTACCTGCGGTGGGCTCAATTAGAGTACCACCGGCTTTTAATTTTCCTTCTTGAAGAGCACGATTGACTAAATACTGTCCAAGTCGATCTTTAATACTACCACCCGGATTTAAAAATTCTAATTTTGCAAAAACTTCTGTACCTGCTGGAATTGGTAACTGCAAATTAGTAAAACGCAACAGCGGCGTATTACCAATCAGTTCTTTAATTTGATTGACGATCATGATTTTGCTCCTTAACTTAAATTGGGGAATAAAAAAAGAAGTACTGACTATTAATCAGTACCTCGAATACTCTAAAAATATACACAAATAGTTACTGGTGCACACAGAACGATTTGCTAACGTTTTAGAAACTAGGTCTATTAATAGGCATGACAAAATGGTATGCTGCAATGTTTTGCACCATACAACAACAATCTGCAATTAAAACAGTTCGCTGTGCCATGTCTATATGACCCCTTTCCTAAATTTGATATCAATCTACCATTGCAGGTAAATCGCTGTCAACAACTATTTTTTTAAATAACAATTAGAACAACATCTGTAAAAAGCGCCATAAATAACGTAACAAGCGATATAAAATAAAGAGAAAGAATAAGTTCCCTAGTACAAAATTCACGCCATTACCGGCTGTTGCTTTTAAATTAGTCCAAGTAAAACGGCGCAAAAAACGGGGAACATTACTGTAACCGTTGCGTTTTAGGCGAAACTTCTCCTCATAAGTCAGCTCCAGCATATCGTAATAGTAAATTGCGAGTGGTTGCATGGTAAAAAAGTTTTTGGCAAAGCCCACTAGTAAAGTATATTGTTTGTTATTAGCCGGTAAATTACGGGCCCCTTTTTTATTAATTGCTACGAGAAAGACATTATCCTTTTTTACATTATACGTGTATTCCGCTTCTTCGATTTGAATAATTTGCGCGTCTGGCTCATTTTGAGATAAAAAATTCGCGTAAACTTCAGGAAATTCCTGCAGTTTTTTAAAAAGCAGCATAACCAAGCCTAAAAGTAGAACAATAATAACGCTATTCACAATAAGATGATCTTTAAAAATAAAACTATAAATAACGATAATTGATAACGCTATAACCGTTAGAACAATGCGCTTCATAAAAAATTTACGATACATCAGCGCAATCGTGCGTTCGTAATATGAAAAATCTTGATTAGCAAAATCCATAAAAGCCTCCTAAAATAGTTTTCAACTAGTATACCCGATGAATGTGTTACTGTCATGAAGTAATTTTTTTACAAATTTATTTAAGCCTTTCTTTTGCAAAAATCATTTTTTAGCAGTAACGTAAGAAACGTTGACGGGAAATAGCTCAGCTTGGTAGAGCACTTGCTTCGGGAGTAAGGGGTCGCAGGTTCAAATCCTGTTTTCCCGATAAAAATATCCTTGTGATTTTGAACTGTGTGCTACATTTCAGTCCATCTCTCAAGGATTTTTTATTACTTATTTCTTTTTACGGCGGTAAAATATAAATGTCACTACTATTATAACCAGAAGACCAATCAAAGAGAGATAAAACATCGGATTATCCCCCATTTTAGGAAGTATTCCGGTAGCTGCTTTGGTACTGTTCGTGGTTTCTGTAGTCCCTGTTTCCTTAGAGCTTGGATCTTGATTGGAAGAATTATCTGTTGTTTCAGTTGTGCTTGCCACGACTGGTTTTGTCAAATTCCCTCTAGCTTGAGGAACACCTTCTGAAGCATAACGCGCAATCCAAGCCACAATCCCTGGAAAAAAGCGGCCTTCTTCTGTGAGCATCTTTTCTTGTAAAGGGGTGACAAAATTCAAAATGGCTACCAATTCATCATTACTTAATTGGCGAATTGGAATAAAACTGCTGTTTGTCGGATAAAGATTTTGCAAATAGTTTTGCAATGCTGTTACTTGTATCTTTAATTCCGCTAAAGAAAGACTGGTAGGATCAAAACTTAGTGCTGATTTTGCAGCTGTAACGTCCACTGTTTTATCTTGATATAAAGCAGTCAACAAACGAACATAAGCCCCCAAGTCCATTCCATAAAAGTCTTGATTTACCCGCGTAAATATTTGTAAAGCGTTGTCTAATTGCTCATCTGTATAGCTTCCCAGCTGTTCAGCTGAGATATTATATTGCCCACTGGCTAATTCATTTCTAATTTCTGATACATTTTGATTCACAGTTTTATTGTCTGCGGCCGCAGGGATCCCTGTTTGTTCTTCAATCCCGTTTTTAATCGCTTCGCCAACTTCCACTGCTTCTATTGTTATGTCAGTTGTCATTGCGTTATCCTCTGGTGTTATCGCAGAAGATGTAGTCGTTGTGGCCGTACTTTCTTCACTACTTGACGTTGCCAACACTTCAGAAGTAGGTATAACACTTGCAGCTGTTTCTGCTGCATATACATTTGGTCCAGTCAATAGTGTCACTAAAGTTAAAAACCCTAACACTTTTTTCACTCTCATCACACTTCTTTACTTTTATTTACAAAAACATTTCTTTTGTAACGTAATTGTAACATTACTTTTGGAAAATGAAACACCTTTTTCCCATATTTTTAGAGGATATTTACCTCTTAAAAATAAAGTATGCTATCTTTAACTTATTCATTATAAAAAGGAGTTACGAAATGTTTAACGAATCTAGTTTTGACGTCTTTACTATTGATGGCTTAGATGAACGAATGAGCGCCATCCGCAGTGAAATCCAACCAATTTTCACCACTATTGGACAACCAATTTGCGAAAAGCTGTCGCAAAATTTTAACCGCCCTTTTTATCTGCATATTGCACAACATCGCAGAAGAACAGTTCATCCGCCTGAAAATACATGGGCTGCTATGAGTGAAGGTAAACGGGGCTATAAAATGAACGCCCACTTTCAAATAGGAATTTGGCCAGAATATATTTTTATATGGTTATCCATTATTGATCAGCCAAAAAATCAAAAAGAAATGGCGGAAATTTTACTGCAAAATCTAACCATTTTTGATTCTCTACCAAAAGATAGTGTGATTAGTTTGGATCATACGAAACCAGAATTATTGCCATTAACTCCTGAAAACTTAAAAAGTGCTCTAATTCGCTTAAATACTGTCAAAAAAGCTGAATTTCAAATTGGCCGCGTGATAAAAAAAGAAAGCTCTTTATGGCACGATCCAGCTAAAGCAATGCAATATATTGAGGAAACGTACACCCGTCTGTTTCCTATCTATGACCTTTTAACGTAAGGACAGCATGACTTTTAACATATTTTTTCCTTACACTATTGTTCCTATTTATTGGTTAGAAAACTCCTTATAATTGAGTAATAATCAAAGGGAGTAATTATCGTGCACAAAAAAATACATTTATCTTTTGTCCTTATTTCCAGCGTTGTTGTCATGTTACTAGTCGGTATACTATTTTTTCCCACTTTAAATACACAAGTAGAAAAACTAGTACACAAACTCTGGCTTTTTACCGAGCTAAATGTTATAAGACCGTATTAAAGAGGACATTTTAGGGCTAACTAATATACCCAATAAGATAGTTCATCGTCAATTTTATCTCTAGTCAGCTTCTTGCATCTAGTCTTTTATTTTCCTAGCAAAAAGTTTAACCTTACTATTAGGCATTAATTACAAAAAAATTTCTTGGAAAAAAAGGGTTTATAAATGACGGAAATAGATTTTAATCATTTGACAGTATTCCACTGTGTAGAATACGATAATTTAAAAGCTAACTAGAAAGTCGGTGTCTTAACATGATGGAAGATACTAAAAACCTAACACGCTTAAATCCTCAACTGGCTAGGTTTCAAAACCAGTTATTGCAACAATATGACACAGAAAATGGCACTGCGGATAAAAATCAAATTGTTTTTGCAGGGTCAAGTTTGATGGAAATGTTTCCAGTGGAGAAATTACAAACACAAGAAAATTTGAACTTACCCTTACACATCTATAATCGTGGCATCCGTGCGACTACCACCGCCGATGTACTAATCCATTTTAAAACATTAATCGCTGATTTGCAGCCTGCCAAAATATTTATTAATATCGGCTCAAATGATATTGGATTTGGTATTTCAGAAAAGAAAACATTGGCTAACTACGCCACTATTTTAACCAAAGTTCAAACATCTTTGCCGCAAAGCAAATTATATACAATGAAATTTTATCCCATTAATACTGTTGATGACTTTACTGATCCACATACGGGAAAAAGTGGTCGCTATTCTGATGAACGCACCAATCAACTATTAGCACAAACAAGCGAAAAAATTGGTGTATTAGCTAAAAATCATGGTTATGGTTTTATTGATGCCAATAATGGCTTGACCGATAGTGAGGGAAATTTGCGAAAAGAACTCAGCTTCGATGGTTTGCATCTTTTGCCAAAAGGCTATGAGATAGTTTTCAATAATTTATTAAAGTATTTAAAATGAAAAAAAGTAGCGACCCCCAAAAAAATTAGACCAAAAATCTAACTTCTAGGGGTCACTACAATGATTAGTTACATTTGTTATTTACCAATTTGCTTATGCATTTGTTGTTGGCAAAATCGATTCTACCTCAGCATGAGGGCGTGGAATTACGTGGACTGATAATAATTCTCCTACTCGTTGTGCCGCTGCTGCACCTGCATCGGTAGCAGCTTTCACTGCGCCAACATCGCCACGAACTAAAACTGTCACAATCCCTCCACCAACACGTTCTTTTCCTACCAACGTAACATTAGCGGCTTTCACCATTGCATCTGCTGCTTCAATTGAACCAATTAATCCTTTTGTTTCGATCATTCCTAATGCATCTGATTTCATTTTAATATTCCTCCTAAATTATTTTCTAATTTTTATTTTTGTCCCTGGTTTAACACCAAGGGCATTGGCTTCTTCAGTATCGATATGACACTCCAAGCCTGAATTCGCAGTTACACGAATTACCACATTGTTTAAACTCCCACCACGCTCACCTTCAAATTCAATTGAGACAACCGCTCCATCGTCCACCCCAAAACGTGTAGCATCAGAGGGTAACATATGAATATGTCGTTTTGCCACAATCACACCAAAAGGTATTTCAAAAGATCCATTAGGCCCAATGATCGTTATTCCAGGAGTGTTAGCTAGATTTCCTGATAAACGTAAGAAGCCTTTTACACCCAGTTTAAAGGTATCGCTTTGTAAAATTTCCACTTGAGTTTCTGTTCTGACAGGGCCTAAAATGCGAACTTTTTCAATTACTCCTTTTGGGCCACAAATTGTCACACATTCTTTACATGCATATTGTCCGGGTTGTGATAAATCTTTTAACTTTGTTAATTGATATCCACACCCAAATAACTTATCTACTGCAGCTTGGCTTAGATGAATATGTCGATTGGAAATACCTACAGGAATTACATCTTCTGTTTTAACAGCTTCAGGATTTAAATGGGCCATAATGGCATTTAATATCACTTCATAATCTTCCATTTTTACTCCTACTCTTCCTTTATATTACGCATTCATTTGCGTTAAAATTTTACGGACAACCGCAGCTAAATCAGATAACTCATTTTCTGAAAAGTTTGAAGACGAAACTGTATCATTCGTCTTATTTTGTTCAGGTTGTGTGGTTAAACAAACTTCAATTGGTTCTTCTAATTCAGGATGCTGAAAACTTTGATCTTGTGCAACTAATGTTGTCACATCTTTTAAACCATAAGCAACTTTCTTAATGTTTAACAAATGTTTGGGACTGACATTTTCTGAAACAGAACTGCCACCAAAAGTCCCACAACCTAATGTGAAAGAAATTGGCAAACCAGTACTAATCCCTGTTCCGCCTTGGCTGCCGCCAGTATTCACCAAAATACGTGAAGCTGGTTTGGCTGCAAATTTTAAAACAATATCACGATTATTAGTATGAATACTCATCGTATGTCCAATCCCATTTTGTAAAAGGTCAATACTTAATTGACACGCTTCTTCCCAATCTTTAACAGTGTAGAACGCTAGGACAGTTGTTAACTTTTCATAAGATAATGGATTTCCTTCTCCTACTCCTTTTTGTCTTCCAATCAAGACAGTGGCAGTATGAGGAATAGTAAATCCAGCTGCTTCTGCAATAACTTGAGGAGAACGTCCCACAAATTTAGCGTTCATTGCATGTCCACCATTTTTAAATAATAGTCCACAAACTTTTTGGGTTTCTACTTCCGACATAAAATAGCCGCCTTGTGCTTTTAGTTCTGCAATAACTTCTGCTTCATTACTTTCTTCACAAATAATTGATTGCTCAGAAGCACAAATCGTTCCATTATCAAACGTCTTACTTGCAATAATTTGGGAAACTGCCTTTTTTACATCAGCACTATTCTCAATATATGCTGGGGAATTTCCGGCCCCAACGCCGATAGCCGGTTTACCAGAACTATAGGCAGCTTTTACCATCCCGGGTCCACCAGTAGCAATAATCAAACTAACTTCTTTAGCATGCATTAATTCATTGGTTGCGGCCATGGTAGGGGTACTTACGCATCCAATAATTCCTTTTGGTGCCCCTGCCGCTTCAGCTGCTCGACTCATCATATCTGCCGCTTTTTTTGTACATTCCGCCGCTGCCGGATGCGGTGCAAAAACTATTGCATTACGGGATTTCAACGCTACCATTGCTTTAAAAATGACTGTTGAAGTCGGATTAGTCGATGGAATAATTCCCAAAACTAACCCCACTGGTTCCGCTACATCTAAAGTCCCTTTAGCTGTATCTTCATGAATGATCCCCACAGTTTTTTCTTCTTTTATTTCTTCATATAAAAGGGTTCCTGCTGCATGATTTTTATAGGCTTTATCTGCAACTTTTCCAAAGCCGGTCTCGTCAACAGCAGCTTTAGCTAAACAAACAGAAAATTTTTCTGCCGCTTCTTTCATACTTTCTAAAATAGTATCCACTTGTTCTTGGGTAAATGTTCCAAATTCTTGGGCTGCTTGATGACCAACCCGTGCTAAATCTCGTGCTTCTTGAATGGAGCATAAATCTTTATCAAACTTATTCATTGTGATGACTCCTTCATCATTTCAAATAGTACAAATTTTGAATCATTTTTTATTTCATTTCACTTTTTGTAAAATATTGCATTAACTCATTAATTAATTGCTCTTTGTTCGCCCGTTGCACTTCTTTATTGTTGATAGTAAAATGTTTTTGTTCTTTCGCTAATTGACGTAAATCATTGACTTTCAAAGCAGCTAAATATTTTTCAATTTCACCTTTGGCACCACTTTTTCCCCAATTCATTAAATCTATTTCGGTCGCTTTGTGAGTAGATTTAGATAAGTTTTTTTCAATCATTACAGCTTCATCTAGTAAAACTTCACTACTTTCTTCAACAGGGTCAACAATAGTTTTTTCGGTTTTGCTAGAATTTTCTTCCTGATTTGCTAAAGTCATCTTAGCAATACTTTCATCAGGTCTGGCAATAACATGTGTAGTAACGAGTAAATTATTAGCAATTTGTTTTACTGCATTTGCTGCGGCCTCAATGGCTGTTTTTACTGCTGCAACATCTCCAGTTACAATCACCGTCACTAAGCCACCACCGACAATTTCTTTTTTAGTTAACGTTACTTCTGACGTTTTCAACATGGTATCACTTGCTTCTATTGCTGCAAGCAGTCCTTTTGTTTCAACTAATCCTAATGCTTTCATTTTTTACTCCTTCATCCCAAATAGCTTAGATTAAATCTGACCAGTTTGCTGGGTAGGTTGCATAAAATAATTTCACCTTATCGGCAGAGCCCCAGGTCACTTTACTTCCTTTCGGTACGAAGACAACATCTCCTGGATATGCTTTATATTTTTTACCTTCAATTGTTATTTCCAAAGTCCCACTAATCACATAGTCAATTTCTTCGTAACTGAGTTCCCAATCAAAAGAAGAATGATCAATTTCTAAAAATCCTGCACTAATCCGTGCTTCATCTTTACTAACCAGTTCTTGATAAAATACTTGATCTGCTGGATTTCCCGTATCAAAAACAGCCATTTCCACACTACTACCTTTGACAACTTTTAAACCATTTTCATGTACTTCCGCATTAAAGGGCGATTTTTCTCCAACTAAAATCATTTTTAATAAGTGCACGAGTGTTTCTTGGGTTATATTTTCTGGTAAAGTAATCGCTGATTCAACTTCACACTGTTCTTTGCAGGGAACTTGCAAAGTTTCAATTAAATCTTTAGCTGCGGGAGTAATTATCGTCTTTTTATCAACGCAAAGGCTCTGACCCGCTTCATGTGCTTTTGTGACATCTTCTGCACAAATCAATTTCTTCATCCCACTTGTTCCTCTCTATACAGATTCACAACTTTCATCGATAATACCAATCACAGCGGCATCTACTGGAATCGCATCATTTTCCAGCATTTTTCTTGCTGCACTACCGCAAGTAATGATTACTCGATCCCCAATTCCTGCACCAATCACATCACAGACAATCATCTGCTCACCATCTCTTGAACCTCCGATAACTTCTGCAATCATCAATTTTAGTCCACTAAGTTGCTCTGATTTTCTAGTTGCCCAAATATTATCGATTAATCGTCCCGTTACCATTTGCGCTCCTTATCCTTCCGTTTAATTTCTTCAATAGCAGATTCAACAGATGAAGTGTCCCCAAAGATTGCTAGCATAATCATATTTTGTGGGCAACTCCCACGAATATCTTCTACTGTTACACCAACTGCTTTTTCCGCAATATCTGCCGCACAAACCATTTCAATTAATTTTCCTTGAACCAGACCCACTGCATCTGGTTGCTCTAATGCTGATTTAGGGCCAGATCCTTTACGGCGATTTAAAATAGCTAATGTTCCTTCTCCAGGTGTTTTAATAATGCGACAATCCATTTTAGCGCCTCCATTTCTTAATCAGATAATCATTTTGCTCCGGCAATATGATAAAAGAACAAAAGTACTTTTTAAATCTTTTAGCTTATTGCCAGACCATCAGGCCAGCTACAAAATTTCTGCTGTACAACTTAAAGCAATTCCTAACGGAGTCACAAACATCGGATTTAATGGCTTATAAGTCTTAATTCGGGTTTTGGTTTCAATAATGTCCTCAATTCCTGTTAGACAGGCTGTACCACCAACCAGATATAAGCCATTAATTTCATAACCAGCAATTTGTGCTGTAATAATTGTAGCTATCTTTTCCACAACTGGTTTTAATACAGTAATTAATTCCTGATGCTTATCAGGATTCCGTTTATAAATTTCGGCTTCAGCAATAGAAAAGCCATAGGCTCCCGCCGTAACTAAAGTTAAATGTGTGCCGCCTGTTGCTTCGTCGCCCACTTTCACCACTTTGCCGTCCTTAATAATAGAAATACCGGTAGTTCCCCCGCCAATATCAACTACTGCGCCATTTTGGATTTGCAAAACCTGATTAGCAGCGCTAGGTTCATCTAAGATATTTGTTAAATAAAATCCTGCTCCTTGCACAACATTTTTGATGGCACCACCATCAAGTTCATCTGTTCCCGGAGGAATTGCAGCTGCTGCATAAATCAACTCTGTTCCAAGCTTCACTTCTAATTCTTCCTTTAATTCTCGAACAATGGTAATAGCGCCGATATAATCTACCACCATGCCATCTCGTACGACATCAGCATAGCGATAAGATCCTGCTATTGGTTGGTAGTTTTCATCCATGACTGCCAAGACGATACACGCTGTGCCAAGATCTACACCGGTATAATAAATTCCTTTTGAACTTTTCTTAGGTTGCTGTACTACCTTTTCAAACTCCGCGACCATCTTGTCACAAGCGCGTATATCCGTCATCACAAATTTCGCCTCCAACTCTTCTATTTTTTAGATATTTGCTAACTGTAGGATTAATTTCTTTATTAAGGTACTTAGCTGCATTAGTGAAACTTTTTGTTTTGGCGTAACACATGTTTGTAAAGTTGCCGCATAAATATCTGCACGTTGCAACTTTAAAATAATTTTTGCAGTCGGCTGGGAAAGTAGTGATGCTGATAATTCTAATTCTGATATTTTCATATCTAGTTCATCTTCTGTTGAATGATCATTTTCTGGTAAATCTTCCAAAGCAATTTTTTTAGTTAGCAGGGCCAGCGTAATAATTTTTTCTTTATACAAAGTATTCACTTCCGCTGCTTTTACAGCAGCTTCCCATAATTCTATTTCTAATAAAGGAAAAAGAGTCACACTTTTTGGAGTTGAAGCTATAGTCGTAAAATTTTCTGCTTCTAATTGAAGATCAGATTCTGCTGAGATGTTTTTAACAATCGCAATCTGGTGATCATTCAAAAACTGCTGTGCTCCCGGTGTTAATCTTTCATCACTATTCAAAACTAACTCTGATAATTTTTTTTGCCGATATTGAAATTGTAATTCTTGTTCGGTGATATAACGCATTAGTAACCACCTCGACAAATTCTGGCATAAATTTTAGCCAAATCTTCCGCAGTAACCTTACGAGGGTTGGTTACAGTACACTTATCTTTTAAAGCTGCCGCTGCCATTTCTGGTATTGCTGCAATAAATTCTTCTTCATCTATCCCTAATTCTGTTACAAATTTAGGAATATTCATTTTTCTTGTCAACTTTTGAATACCTGCGATTAATAGGTTGACTGTTGTTCGCTCTGTCATTGATTGCAGTCCTAATATATTAGCCGCTGCAGCATATTTCGTTAATACTTGAGTATCTTGACTAGTTTCTAAACCAGCATTAAATGCGATAACATGCGGGAGTAAGATAGCATTTGCCCGGCCATGTGGAATGTGAAAACGGCCACCTAATGCATGAGCTAAACTATGACAAATCCCCAGTGACGCTTCACTAAATGCCATACCTGCAAGACAGGATGCGTTATGGATTTTTTCACGTAATAGTTGATTTTCTCCATCAGCTACTACTTTTGCTAAATCCTGCCAAATAATCCGCATCGCTTTTTCTGCACAAGCATCAGTAAAATCTGTTGCATCCGTTGAGACATAGGCTTCTAAAGTGTGTGTTAACACATCAATACCAGTGTCTGCTGTGACATTTTGGGGAACTGTCAAAGTAAAAACCGGATCTAAAATGGCAATATCAGGTATCATTGCATCATCTACCAAAGCATACTTACCATTTACAGATGGATCAGAAATAACGGCAAAAGACGTTACTTCACTTCCTGTTCCACTAGTAGTTGGAATACAAACTAATTGAACTGCCATATCCTCTACGCCTTGTCGATAGATTTGCCGAACAGCTTTGGCTGTATCTAACGCTGAACCACCCCCTAATGCCACAATTATATCGGGTTGACAGTGTGCAGCATATGCTACTCCTTTTGTGACCACTTCAATCGTTGGATCTGGTACAATCTCAGCAAAAATTTGATAAGGTACTTTCATCTCATCTAAAACTGCCGTCACATTTTTCACCATACCGCTTTGTACCATAAATGGATCACAGATAACTAAAACACGTTGACACTGAACGGCTTTTAAATTTTCAGTTGCATTGTTCCCAGAATATATTTTTGTTCCCATTTTAAAACAACTCATTTTTTCGCCCCCTTCCTAATAGTTTTTCAATTTGATTAAATTCTTCTTGATTACGATCAATTGTTAATGCAATGTGCTCTAGACCACATACATGAAGCTTTTGTGCTGCTTGTTGCCACTCCTTGTGTGTATATTTCTTTTGATGTGTGAGTACACCATAAAGGGGAATGCGAAAAACATTAGCAAAATTAGGTGGATAGCTATTTCGTTGTGCTTCAATCGGCTGCAAAAAAAGACCACAATCTGCTGACTGTTGCAAAGAAATAATATGCTTATGCATCCAAGGACTTTCCAAATAACTATCCGGTACGATAATCGTTTTTTTATAATAAACAATGCTAGCAACTTTTCTTAATGGTTCAGTTGTTGCTTCAAAAAAATTGGCCAGTGCCATTTTGCCACTATTAGCAGGCCCTACTAAAAGCACTCTCACGTTCTTGTCACATCCACTACATTAAAGTGTAAAACTGTTTGGAATACTCGCAACACTTCTTGTAAACTTGTTTCCACACTTTCAACGTCTCCTGTAATGACAACAGAGCCAGTAAAACGATCTAAAAAACCAATCCTCACATCAGCAACCTTGACTGCGGTATCTGCAGCAATCATTGCTGTTTCAAAAGGGGAAACAGTTAGAATACCAATGGCTCCAGCTGTCTCAATTCCTAACGATTGATAAACATCCCTCACAGGTGCCGCAATAACATGTGCTAAAGTAACTTGTTTGCCGGGAACAGATTCTTCAATTACGCGCTGCGCCAAATTTTCAGTCATTCTACTTACCTCCTCTAATTAAAGATAGACAATCCATAAATTTTTTGAAGTATCCAAATTTTATCTGAAGCGTACTTTAATGACGTACTACCCGGACAGGAAAATCATACTCTGCAATCCAGCTTTCAATTCGATCTAAGTCAGCTTCAGCTAAGCTGGGATCTCCTTTAACTGGATAGTCTAACCCCAGTTGGCCGTACTTATTTACGCCTAACTTATGATAAGGTAACAAGTCAATGCCCTTAAAGTTTGGCAAATCTTTATACGGTAAAAGAAAATCAATAATTTGTTTAATTTCATCGTGACTATCATTGATCATTTTTAACATTGGCATTCTAATTTGCACTTGGTATCCTCTTATTAATAATTCTTGCAAATTGGCTAATATTTTTTCATTACTGATCCCAGTTAATTCATTGTGACGAACAGGATCCATATGTTTCATGTCATATAAAAACAAATCCACATAATCTGCCATCTCCAACAGTTTATTCATTCGACTATGCCCACAAGTTTCAATTGCGGTATTTAACCCGTCATATTTGCAAGCTTTTAAAAGCGCTAATGCCGCTTCTGGTTGAGCTGTACATTCTCCTCCACTAAAAGTCACGCCACCACCAGACATCTCATAAAAAGCATCATCTTCATGAATTACTTCCATTAGCTCTGAAATACTCTTAATTGCACCAGTTATATTTAGAGCTTTCATTGGACAAGCTTCAACGCATTTCTGACAACCATTACAAGATATATCACGGCGCACCTGATGTTTCCCATTTTCATCGATATAGTGAATTCCCAATGGACAAGCTTCGACACATGCGCCGCAATCACTACAAACACTTTCTTTGTACATTACTTCAAATTTGCGTTTAATTCCTTCAGGATTGGCACACCATTGACAACGCAATGGACAGCCTTTGAAAAAGACGATGGTTCGAATGCCGGGTCCGTCATATAGGCTATACTTTTGTACGTTGAAAATCATGGCTTGCCGTTCTATCGGTTCCTCTTTTACACTAACCATCTGTTTCAAACCCCAGTCCCTTAGAATTTAGTTAACATTGTGCGGCTAATAATTTCGTCTTGGACATCTTTACATAATTCCACAAAGAATGCGCTATATCCTGCTACTCGCACGATTAAGTCACGATATTGTTCTGGATGTTTTTGCGCTTCAATTAGCGTATTATTATCCAAATAGTTAAATTGCATTTCTCCATTACCTAAATGACAGGCTGTTTTCAAAAGTGTAATCAAACTTTCTTCGCCTTCTGGAGTATCTAATAAGCCAGACATAATTTTGAAGTTGTGTACCATTCCAATATTCATACTGTCATTCGACATTTTTGAAATTGATTTGATAATTGCAGTCGGCCCTTTGAAATCAGCTCCTTGAGTTGGACTAATGCCATCGGATAATGGCGTCCATGCTTGCCTTCCATTAGCAGAAGCACCCGTCATTTGACCAAATGGTGTGTTATTAGAAATAGATAAAGTTCCATGACTCAAAACAGAGTATAAAGTTTTATATTTACGGTGTTCAGCTTCTGTAAAGTTAATTAAATCTGCAGCGATTAAGTCAGCGTAATCATCATCATTCCCATATTTAGGTGCGTTCAAACAATCTGTGCGCATCCGATCATAGCCAACGAAATCCGCTTTTAAGCCTTCGTTTAATTCTGATAACGTGTATTTTTTATCCTCAAATACAATTTTCTTTATAGCTGCCATTGAATCAGCATATGTTGCCAATCCTGACCACACAACACCAGGTCCAAAGTTATACATCGCGCCGCCAGATGAAACATCTTTTCCACTTTCCATACATCCTTCATACATAATTGACATCAATGGTTTAGGCGCTAAATCGCGGTGAACCCGTTGTGAAATAACGGTTGCAACATCTGTCCATTTTGTAATGTATTTAATCTCTTCCTTAACAGCGCTTTCAAATTCCTCAAAGGTAGTAAAACGGGATAAGTCCCCCATATCTGGACATACTTTTTTTCCATACCATAAGGGCTTCCCTTGATTTAAAACGAGCTCAATACAAATTGGCCATTGAGTATAGGCAGTAGAAGTCCATTGATAAAGACGTCCAGATTTTTGAGGCTCCACACATCCCATTAAGCAATAATCTCGTGCATCTTCGATCGAAACTCCTTTTGCTAACATCATCTTGATATGGGTATCATCAAAATGACAAGCTGGAAATCCCATTCCGGCTCTAACTACATCTACAATTTTTTTCAAGTATTCTCGTGGTGAATGATTATGAATTCGACAAGCTAATGATGGTTGATAAACTTTCACATGGCGCACGGCATCCATCAATAAGTATGTTAATTCATTCGTGGCATCACGGCCTTGACGTGTTACTCCACCAACACACATATTGACAAATGGTTGATAACCTGCGAAGAATTTTGAACCACCTTCACTTGTGATCCACATCATTTCTGACATTTTAATCAACATACATCCCGCTAATTCAAATGCTTGAAATTCGTTCATTCGCCCTTCATCAAGATCGGCTTTGAAATAGTCGTACATATATTGATCCACACGTCCAATTGACATACCTGTTTGGTTTTCTTCTACAACAAGAAGTGACTCAATTGTCCAAACTGCTTGAATTGCTTCCCAAAATGTTTCGGGTTTATGCGCTGGAACTTTGCGATTGATCTCAGAAATTTTTAAAAGTTCCGCTTTACGTCTTGGATTGGATTCTTTTGCTGCTAATTCTGCAGCATAATCGGCCATCCGACGTGCATAAATCATGACACCTTCTGTCGTATCAATAATTGACTTATAAAAATAGATTTTTTCAATATCATCTGGATTTTCATAATCTAATTCTTCCAAGTGTTCCTTGGCTTCATTTTGGATATCGAGCATTCCTTTTTTCATTAAAATTACATCATAACCGGGGTTAGAATCTCCGCCACCATTTAACGCATGATAAGAGCAGTCAGATACAAAGGATTCACCCGATAATTCCCAAACACCAGCTTCACGATATTGATCTTCACAATACTCATCAACTGATTTTCCTTTCCAAAACGGGAAAAGTTCTTCACGCATAATTTTCTTATCTTCTTCTGAAATATAAAAAGGATCCTGAGGACGGCTACCAATGGTATCAATTTCGTCTTCCATCCAACGCCAAGCAATATCTGGCGAAAAAGCACCCGCCCGTGGTTTACCATTAGGTGCCCCTACGATTAATTCATGATCTTGAATAACTAAAGGAGCAGTTTCACAACAATAGCGGAAACATTTAGCTCGCAAAACAATTTTAGGCATTCCAGGATTTTCTTTAGCTATTTTAGTAATTGCTCGTGCCCGGTATGTGGTAATAGAGGGGACTTGTTTCAAATAATTATCTTTTAACGCTTGTAAGCGTTTGGTTATTCCATCTGGAATATCTGTGCCTTCTTGTAAAACTAATGTTTCAGTGACAATATCATCTTTTTTTACTTCATCAGAAACAGATGCAAACATCTTCATTAAAGCTTGTCTTTCTTCTGGATTCAGTTCTTTTGTTGCTTCAGCTAACTTCGCTGAGAATTCTTTTATGTCCATCTATATCCCTCACTTACTGCTCGATTATTTTTTGTAAAAATTTTTCCAAAAGAGCCTGTTCATCAACTAATCCACTGGATTTTTCTGTTTTTTCAACAGATGATGAGCAACTTACCTTATCGTTGACATATCCAATCTCTCTTACATACCGCAAATCTTGGGCGGTAATATTCTGGGCTGCAATACCTCGTCCAGTTGTCATTCCGCCTAAAACAAGCGAGAGTGGTAGTGTTGACTCTAATCCAATTCCAGCTAAACTAGCCCCTGCATTCACAATCATGCGACCAATTGGTTTTTTTAATGCAAATTCCTCAATAATACGCTGATCATGCGAATGTATTGCTAAAGTATGACCATTGCGTTTTTCTTTTAATAATTGAATACATTTATCACAGGCATGAATCCAATCTGATTCTAAATAGAAAGTCAAAATAGGACATTTTAAGGCTGTAGTAAATGGATTCTCTTCTAAAATATAGGGTTGCTCTGATACTAAAACTTTTGTTTTTTCAGAAACCGAAAATCCAGCCAATGCTGCAATTTTTTTAGCGTCTTTACCAACCACTAGCGGATTTGTTTCCTGATTAATAAATAATCTTGACAAAAGTTGTTCTTCTTCTTTTGCCGACATAAAATGTGCACCAGCTTGGATCATCATCGCTTTAGCTTCTTTGGCAATCACACCTTCAGCAATCACAAATTGCTCCGATGCCGGCAATAAACCATTGTCAAAAGAACGGCTACTAATAATAGCTTCGCACGCTTCATACACATTTGCAGTTCGCTCAATAAAAACTGGCGTTGAGCCATTCGCACCATAGAAAATAGGCTTTATTTTATTTGGCCCCTCAAAATAATCAGGTGCATCAATATTAATCACAAGAGCAACTGAATCGTGTGACATAATTGTTTTAACGCCTTTAGAAGTTGTATTTTCCATGAAAGAATAGCTGAACTTTGGTAATCCGATTTGTTCTGGTGTTAAAAAATGAAATAACTTGGCAACAATATTTGCCGTTTTTTCCTGGGGAATTAAGATCACAGCATTTCCAGCTTTTAATCCACTTAATAAAGTGAACAGAGTATTCAAAATGATATTTTCTCCCGGTAAAATTACTGCCACTACACCCAAAGGAACACCAATCTTTTTAATTTTCTGATCATCACTTGCTAAGTTTCCGATAACTTTTGTGGATAAAGCAATTTTTAATTGTGTTAAAAACTTTTCCCCTAGATGTAATTTGTCTACTTCATTTCCTTTACCCGTCATAGCTAGTTCAAAAGAAACGAGTTCCGGCAATGCTGCTTCAACATTGTCAATCATTTGTTTTAGCATGCAATCAATGGTTACTTGATCGTATTCTTTAAGTAAAAATTGAGCATCGCGAGCAGATTCAACTAAAATGCGCGCTTCTTGAATCGACTTTAAATCATCATCCACAAACTGCATGTTTTCCACCCCTTACGCTGGCAGTAATTGCTCCAATGAGTAACGTGTAATGATTTTACCTAAATCGATGTGTGGGCTGGGAATTACGACTGAGCTATATACATCTGCTCCCATTTGGGCAACAGCTATAATTCCAGCTTCAACCGCAGTTTCACAAGCTGCAACATCTCCTCTAACAATGACAGAGATATACCCAGATGCTACGTTTTCATAACCGACTAATTCGACATCTGCTGCTTTACACATAGCATCGGCAGCTTCTAAGACAAAGACTAGTCCAAATGTTTCAACTGCTCCAATCGCTTCATATCTTTGCATTTTGTCACTCCTTAACTATTATCAATATCATGAACAGAAACAATATCTCCAACCGCAGAAATAGGTCGTGGCATTACATTATGAGCAGTCAATTTACCGATTGACTCAGCAGCTTTAGCTCCGGCAGCCACAGAAGCTTCAACCGCAGCAACATCACCTTTAATCATAATGGTAACTAAAGTTGATCCGATATTTTCATAAGAGATTAATTCAACGTTTGCGGCCTTCAACATCTCGTCACATGCTTTTAAAGCGGGAACTAAACCGATTGTTTCAACTAGTCCCAAAGCTTCTTCGCCCTTATATCTCACTTGCTGGCCTCCTTATCCTTGACGATATGCAGAATTAACATATTTATTTACTGCATGTCTGCCATCCTCTGTAATTGCATACCGCATGACTAATTCATTATTTTGATCTAAGTCATAGCTTGCCATTTCCACTAAACCATTGGCTTCTAATGCCATCAAATGATCCAGATACATTTTTTCGTTAAACTGTTTTTCATTTCCATAATCTTTTTGTAAAGCTGCCATAACTTGTTTCACATCAACTTCTTTTATCCCAACCATATGATTTAAGACAGCCATTCTGCTAGGTAATAACATTTTATGCCTCCCCTTTTCTAAATAAATCTAAAGGATTCATCGTTACAATAATCGCACCTAAGACAATAACAATTGATCCTAAAACAATTGTCGGAGTTAAAGTTTGACCTAAGAAAAGGACACAGAATAATACGCCCCAAAAAGCATAGGTTACATTTAAAGACATCCCGATTGCACATCCTACCATCGCATTTGCTTTATACCAACAAACAAAAGAAACAGCAGCGCTCAAGCCTGATAAGATTAACCATAAAATAGGAATGCCTGCCGCTAAAGTACTGCCCAATAAATTTAAACCACCCACTATTGGTACAATTAAAATTAAAACAACTAATCCTGAAATTAATTCTCGTAAGTTCACGGCTACATCGGTATCAATCATCGCGCCACCAAAACTTGAAAATACTCCTTCTAACCCCCACGCAACGGCAGCAATCAAAGCGCAAAGAATACCCAAAGTAAAGTTAGGTGATCCTTCTGGTTTTACCCAATTAATAATAATAGCCCCAAATACACACATAACCATTCCAAAAACAACACGCTTTGTTGGACGCTGTTTTAAGAAAATCCAAGCAAATAAGGCACCGAAAAGGCTACATGTCGCTGAAATTGGGATGGCATACGCACCAGCCATCGCCAAACCAACTAAGTAGGCGCCATTCGCAATTGGACCACCAAGTAAAAATCCAATTACCAACATTTGACCTGGTTTGGTTTTTAACGTTCTTACTAATTCTTTCAAACGACCTTGTTTTGCATTATAAAATAAGAGCCAAATACCAGCGAATAAATCATTTAATCCGGAACAAACAAAAGGTGCAGCTAAAAATCCCGCGGCACTTACTAATGGATCAAAACCACTAGCGACCATCACTAACGTTGAGTAGACGCCATACGTTAAACCTGAGATAAGACCATTGCTAATGCCTGCCACACGGAACTTCTTACCTACCGCTTTCATTTGTGTTTCAGCTGAAACTGGTGTCTGCATAACACTTTTTTCACTATTCATCGTAAATCTCCTTATTCATTTGATGTATGTGGAAGGATAGACTCAACTTCCCCATGTGGTCTTGGAATAACGTGGACAGATAATAATTCTCCTACTCTTTGTGCCGCAGCAGCACCTGCGTCTGTGGCAGCTTTAACTGCACCGACATCGCCTCGAACCATTACAGTGACAATACCGCCACCAACTAATTCTTTGCCAATTAATGAAACATTCGCTGCTTTTACCATTGCATCTGCTGCTTCAATTGATCCCACAAGACCTTTTGTTTCAACCATTCCTAATGCATCGTATTTCATACTTCTTCCTCCTGTAAACGCCAAAAGCGTTTCTATTTTTTATGCATCCTTAATTTAGAGCGTGCCCTAACGGTATAAGTCAATACCAAAATAAAAAAAGATTGTGCATTGAAACACAATCTTTTTTTATTAGTACAGAAACTATTCTCAATTAAAATTTCTAAACGAGAATAGTGGTGAAAGTATGATAAAATAAATTCAATTTCGCCCATTGCAAAGCTACTTATCAATTTAAAATAACTATACTGTAAAAGAACAATCTTTTTTCTTTTAGTATTACAGAATAAAAAAAATATGATGCTTTAGAAGTAAATGTTAAAAAAAAATTAGGCGCTAAATCATGTTTTCATTAAAGAAGAAAAGGATCATTCTACTTTCAATGCACTTAGTTATTCCATAATTATTGCTGTAGCAGCATCAATCTGTCATCTATTCAAAATTTTTTAACACTCCCCTTAACGTTAAGGAATTCAGTTATTTCATTTTTACATTTTTCTTTCACAATTTATTTTCAAATGGATAGATATTTTTCTAATCTAATAGACTAAAAATACCCAAACAAGTTATCTCTAAAACTTGTTTGGGTATCGTCTTTTATTTTATATTTTTGTGACTGGTAACATAATTTCTGTTACAAATTTATTAGTATCTTGAGTCGACCAGTAATCAATAACGTAACGTTCATAAGAGTCAGGACCAATGATATAGCCGTGATCTTTTGACCATTGTTCTAATAGATAGTATTTATCTGCTATTTCTTGTTGATCGCCTAAATGATACATACAAACAAACATCTGACCACCAAAATCACAACGAGGTAATAAAAATTTACTATTTCGAACAGGTTTTTGTACGACCGTAGCCTTTTGACTTAACCCCCTCGCTTTCAGATGATAATCATCAAATGCTAAAATAACAGGCCCTGTAATTTCACTTTCAGCAGCTTCCAAGTAATTTGTCCATTCAATATTGATAATTGATTTTTTGTAATCGTATTCAAAATCTTGTTCTAAAAAATAATAGTAATCATGATCAATATATTTTAGGCTGATGCTACTCATCTTATTTTCCATCGCCATCGTTCCCTCATTTAACAAGCCTACCCAATCAGAAACAGATTCATGACAATTTTGGATACGTTCTTCTTCTTTTCTTAGTACGTCTAGTTTAGTAAGAAAATTTCGTTGATGAAAAAAGTAATCAGTGGTATCAGAAATCCCTGTCATTTCTTGCAAATGAAAACCCATTTGTTTATAGTATTTTAAAACTGGAATTAGCATCACTGTATCTTCGCTATAATAACGATAGCCATTTTTAGGACTGACGTGATCAGGGATAAGTAATCCTAGTTCTTCATAAAATCGTAATGTTTTTCGTGATACATTACAAATATCTGCCGCCTCGCCAATGCTATGTAATGTTTTCGTATCTACTTTGGTCACCATACTTCTTCCTCCTACTAAACTACCTAAAAGTATGCGACCTTCTGTTATAGTTGTCAAGAAAATTTCAAACTGATTTATAACAGATTTTTAAAATTTGTGAGTACAATCACATAAATTATTTTTATTAAACGAAGATTTTTCACTTCGAAAAATTTTATTTTATCCCACCCAAAACTTTATCTAATTTATAATTAAACTAATAAAAATAACCATACTTAGAAACACTTATCCAAGCATGGTTATTCTTATTTCGTTATTTAATTTTCTTCAAAACAATCCCACTATATAACCAAATCGTGAGTACATAATATAGAAAATATAGGACAAAGAAAATAGTGAATGGAAGTGCAATATCGCCATATGGCTCACTTAATAAAGTCGTAAACATTTGTAAACCAAACAACACATGTACTACACCAAGAATACCGGGTACAAGGAACAAAATACCAATTTCTTTGCGTAAAGATGCTTTCAATAAACCTTTACGGCTACCAATTTTATTTAACATCGCATAACGTCGAACGTCACTATTAGCTCCAGATAAGATTTTAAACATTAAACAACTTGCCAGCATAGTTAAAAAGGCAATACCCAAGAAAAAGCCCATAAATTCAAAGCCAGAAAACATCCCATTAAAAGCTGTGTAGGCGTCCACTTTTTGCCCAAGCCCCCCCATCACCGCAGGATCACTCAATTCTTTGTTATTCGTTACATTTTCTGCTGTCAATTTTTTCAATTGTGGCAATGCTGTCATGAAGTCCTTTACATTCACCACTTGTAATTGTGTTACTGGTAAATCGAGCGCCTCAAAACTTTGACGGTCAATAACTTGATGGTCTTTGGTTTTTTGACTTGGTAATTCTAAAGAGCGTAAACCATCCATAGCTTGCACATCTGCAGCTAATGTATTACCGTCATATTCCACTTTTTTCGCTGTATTTTTTTCATAAACTACCGCAGTCAGCGGGTGTGAATTAAACTCATCTTTTAGATAATAAACGGTTTTATCATCTTCTTTTTGTAAGTAAATTGTATTTTCAGTTGGTTTCAATGCTTCTACTTGTTCTTGATTTGAATTTTGAGCATTATTTAAAACCAAATCATAAGGTGAGGTTTGGGCGGTCATTTTAGGAATCTCATTGCGAAAACCTAATCCGACGGTTAACGCCCCTAAAGCTAATGCAAATAGCATGGCTACCATTGACAACATTCGTGTATAATCTTGGATACGGAAACTTAATTGGGAGAAGGTAAAGCCATTCAAGTTTTTTAAAACTAAGCGGTCAGAGCGTTTTAAAAGTTGCAAAATAAAAATCAAAACACCATGGAAAACCAAGTATGTTCCCAAAATAATCGTAACTAAGGCGATTACTAATGCTGGTAACCCTATTTCATTTGCTTGGGTCATCATCCAGTAACCGACTGCTAAAAAGGCAATCCCACAAAGAGCTTCAACAAATAATAAACTATTTTTACGTTGACTCTTGGTTGGTGTTTCACTAGCTCGTAATAAAGTTAAAATCGGTTTTTTAATCATTGAACCAGCGTTAATTATCGCAGATACTAAAAATAAAATAATGAAAAAGATAAAGGTGATCATTAAAGCTTCTGTATTAAATGGTGAAAAGTGTTGGACTTGAACATCTAATTGTTTTGTTAATAACTGATTGACAATACCTGACAACCCAACCCCAATTGCAGAACCCACAATTGTTGCTAAGATACCAATAAACAGTGTTTCTACAAAAATGAGCTGTGCAATTTTACGTCCTTTTGCCCCCAACATCATAAACATGGCATAATCTTTTTGCCGCATTGTCATCAAAAATGAATTAGCATACAGAATATAGACCAATGTAATAATAGCCAATAACACAGAGCCGAGATGAAAAATCATTACAACAGATGAGATAATCGAGTTACTTTCTAAAAAGGCTTTGTTGGTTGCCATTGATTCAAACATATAAAATATCGCCGAAGCCATTACTAAACCGGAAAATAGGACTAAATAATCCCGTAATTTTCCTTTAATACCTGTAAGAGATAATTTCCAAAGCATCTAAATTCCCCCTTACTGTTCAGCTAGAAGCGCTAAAATTTCACGATAAAATTCTTCTCGCGTCTGCTCGTCTCGTTTAAGTTCTTGATGAATCACACCATCTTTAATAAATAAAATACGTTGACAATAACTTGCTGAAAAAGGATCATGTGTGACTAATAAAATAGAAACGCGATCTTTTTCATTTAATTCTTCCATCGTATCCAATAAATCGCGCGCACTTTTGGAATCAAGGGCACCTGTTGGTTCATCCCCTAGTAAAATTGTTGGCTGTGTAACCAACGCCCGTGCAGAAGCAACCCGTTGTTTTTGTCCGCCAGAAATGGCAGCAGGATAGCTATCTAAAATATGCGTAATGGACAATCGTTCCGCAATTTTTTTCACTCGCTGTTTAATTTCTTTGGGTTTTACACCTTGTAATGACAAGGGCACTGCGATATTTTCTGCTGCTGTCATATTTTCTAATAAATTGAAATCTTGGAAAATAAAGCCAATTTCTTCACTTCTGAAATCTGCTAATTGGTTTCCCTTTAATTTCGTTACATCTTTTTGATTGATGGTAACTTTGCCGGAGGTTGGTTTATCCAACGTTGATAAAATATTTAATAACGTGGATTTCCCAGAACCAGAAGCCCCCATAATCCCAACGAATTCACCTTTTTCCACATCAAAAGAGATTCCTTTTAATGCTTCTGTTTTCTTCTGATTCCCTGAACCATAAGTTTTTTTGACGTTTTTGATTTCTACTATATTTTCCATGACTTCTCCTAATCTAATTTTTCTTTTGCCGCATTGGGTAATTCAGATTTTGTGACTTCTTCATATGAAGTGACACCTTTATTTTTATTCCAAGTTATTTTTAAATAGGCATTCTTTCTTAAAGGACGATCTTTAAATGCATTAAAGTCCATTTGTTTTTCATTACCGTCTTTATCATAACCAGGTAAAGAGTATTTATATTGTGTGACATTTTCACCAGCATCCGCTTTGACATCTTCTCTTTGTCCATCGGTTGTGATTTTTACATAATATTGTTCGCCACCCATGATAAAGTAGTCGGCTACTTTTAGGCCTACAAAGCCAATCCCTAAAAGTGCAACCAGAACAATAAGTAATTTTTTCATATTCTTTCATTCCTTTCATTTATACTTTTATTATAGGCCTTATCAAAAAACCGCGACATTTATTTAACTATCAAAAAACTAACATTACTGTCATTTCAAAAATTTAATCTTCAAAGACCCAATTCTTCCTCAAGCTTCAAAAATCAAAAGTTAACATTTTTAACACAAAAAATAGCGAGAACACTTTTACGACCTTCGTAAAAGAATTTTCGCTACTTCCTGCTATCTTAATATACATGGCGATAACTTCATTCAAAAAAATTTTTCCCGTTAGCAATAACTAAAGTTAACATTCCAATAATGTATAGAAACTTTCTAGTTGACCTATTTTGTCACAAGACTACACTTCGTTATCCTTATACTTTAATTTGTTTATACTTCTTCTTACCATTCAAAATCGTCTAGTTCTTCTTCTAGTTTAAGAATTTGTGCTTCCAGCATTTGCATTTCTGCTTTAATTTCTTCTAATGTGGCACCGCTAGCACTATAGCCTTTATAGTAAGCTGTCATGTAATCTGTTTCTTCTAGTCGTTGTAGCTGATCGCGCAACTGACCTAAAAGTGCTAAGTTGTTTTCATACTGCAATTCATTCATCTTACTCACCTCATCTAAGCTAATGCATTTGGGCTATTTAATTGTGGTCCTTTTCCTTCTCTGGCTAGCACCCAATCGTCATTATCCCACATTTCAGTTTTACGACGACCACGAAAATAATCCCAGCGTGAATCAATCTCCATCTCAATTAATTGACCATTTCCCGCTAATGTCACCCAATTGTAGCTGCCATTGGTATGACCAAATTTAATCCACAAAACCGGAAACTGATGAATTTTTTTATCATCTCCAATAAACTCCCGTTGTTGGTGCTCAATGCGAATAAATGACAATCCTCTTGCATAACTGCGATTACTTTTAGCAAAAATATCTTCGGCAATGGCGCGTGCCCGCTCAGGTGACGGTAATTTACCTTCAGGAACTACCGCAAGATTTTTAACACTCACTAAAGTATCTTTCAAAAAAACCGCAATAATCCGGGGGCCATTTTCTTCAAAAACTCCATCTTTTTGAAACCGCAAAATAGTTACCTTGTGGCGATTACGAGTTTCATGCCGTTCTTCTGCTAATTGATAGTCATCTGGAATTGTAACAATTTTATTTAGTAATTCTGTATTTTTCATGGTAGTCATCCTTTCAACCTAATCACTTAACTTATTAAGTGATGCGATAAACGATTTTTGTTCCTCGGCGTTTAAAGGAGCAAAAAACGCTGTGTTCGCTTGTTGCAAAGCTTCAATAATAATAGGATATATCGCGTGTCCTTCTTGTGTTAGCGAAAGAACGTAGCCTCTACGGTCATTGGGATTTTCTTTTCGTTTTAAATACTGGCTATCGATTAGTTTTTTTATAGCACGTGTAACATTGCTCGCATTGACCCCTGTCAGTTGAACCAATTTTTCTTGTGGCAAATCTCCATAGTCATGTAGTTTTAAAAGGTAATAATATAAACTGGAGTTTAATTGATGTGGAGCAAGATAATTATCTACTAATTTAATATAGCGACGACTAACACTAGCTAATTGTTTTAAGCTATCACTTTCATTTTTATCGTTCTCCATCGGCTGCACTTCCTTTTTCAATTTTATTTACTTGCGCAAGCAAATAATAAATCATATAATGAACTTCGTCAAATAAATTGTTTTACAGGAGGAATTGGAATTGAACCAAACAAAGACAAAATGGATGGTTATCGCAATTTATATCGCTACATTAATAACTGCAATTGAAGCCACGATTGTAGTAACTGCCACCAGAGCGATTACCAATGACTTGGGAGATCCCAATCTCACTGCTCTCATTTTTTCAACGTATCTTTTTTCAAGTGCCCTAGCAACGCCAATTTTTGGACGAATGGCAGATAATTATGGTAAAAAAAGAATTTTTCAAACTGGTTTATTACTCTTTTTATTAGGTACAACCTTATGTGGCTTTGCCCCTTCTAGTTGGTTTTTACTGACAGCTCGTGTTATCCAAGGAATCGGTGCAGGTGGAATCATGCCGATGACTTTTGCGTTAATTGGTGAGTTATTTGACCTTTCAACCCGCGGAAAAGTGATGGGCTTAAATAATTCAGCTTGGGGAATTGCCTCGCTTATTGCCCCTTTACTGGGTGGAGTCATTTTAAGTCAACTTAGCTGGCACTGGATCTTTTTTATTAATATTCCCTTTATCTTAACTGTTTTAATGTTAGTTCAACTATTTTATCAAGAAGAAAAAATGTATGCTCCTTCTCCTCAAAATAGTTTTGTGCAATATAGTGCGCTTATTGTCAGTCTACTGATTACCTTAAGTGGCATCCAGTTGTTGGCGAGCCAAATATTTATAGGGGGCGCGCTTTTAATTTTAGGATTGCTGACACTTTTTCTTTTTTATCGACAAGAAACGAAAACAACGGTTCCGATTGTCCCAATTCAAACCATTCAGATTAGTAATTTTCGTTTACTTACAATTTGTGTCTTCCTAATTAATGGCGCTTTAATTGGTTTTCAAGTTTATCTACCGCTGTGGGTGCAAACTGAATTACATCTATCCGCTACATTAGGTGGTCTTGCACTTTTACCATCATCTATCTTTTTTATTCTTGGTTCTTATTATTCAGGCAAATTACTCTTACGTTATAAACAAAAAAAGCTCCTGCAACTTGTCTTAGCGGGTGCTCTGGGTGGCTTTTTAATTCTCAGTTTCTTATCCAATACAACTGGTTACAGTGCTTTATTGTTACTATCAAGTTTTCTTGGCTTTTTCATTGGCACGGGGGTTACTGTCAGTGTAATTTCAGCTCAAGCTTATGCGACTCAAGAAAATTTAAGTAGCGTTTCTGGCTTTATTACACTTTGCCGCACCTTAGGCCAAAGTTTTCTAGTAACAATTTTAGGTGTCATTAACCAGCGCAGCTTTCTAGCACAAAACCAACATATCGCAGGGTATCATCATGTTTATCTTACTGTAAGTATTATCTTCATTTTTTTACTACTGGTGGTAAGCCGCTCTTCTAGGTCAGAGGGGGAAGGAAAATAGTATGTACGCATCTTGCGGATTACTCAGTTAATCTATCAGGTTAATAAAAAAGACTCCTCAGAGAAATGCCTCACTAAGTTAGTTTTTCTAACTTAGGAGATCTATTTAACAACGAGGAGTCTTAATTTTATTATTTAGCTAAAGCTTCTTTAGCTTGGTCAGCGACTAAGCAGGGTTCATGGAGTCTCATGGGAGTGAAAAAAAGAGAATTTATAAACATTAAGATCGCATCTGAATTCACTTGATTTCATAAAATTTCAAACAGATTTAGGTCAATTTTCGGTCAAAATAAGAAACATGGGGCACTGAAAAATGTTTATCTCAAAAATGAATCTCAATACACATTTACGAAAAATAATTTCTTTTGTATAGAAAGAAACATTTTTAACTCATCCTTTAAAACCACTAATTCTATAATTTACGGGCTGTGCAATGAATACTCTATTCAATTCTTCATTGAAGTCTCTTCCTATAAGACTTCTTTTAAACGGAATTATTTCAAAATATTTTGGCTTTTTGTTCCCTAAATTAAAAACTCTTCCAATTCTAAATTGTTTACCAAGTTCCATCCCGGTCATTAGTTCGTTTCGTGAGATATAAAAGGGAGTATCTGGTTTCTCAGACAGTGAACTTTTCACCTCGATATAAACCTTTGACGGACTATCAGTATTTAACGAGTCTACATCCCAAGCTACAATATCGTATCCCCGTCCATGTGTCTTTCCGGTATATTCCATTTCATCAATGAATCGCTGAGCTTCCTCTGTATCTCCGAGCTTATCAATAATCTTGTTAGCATAGTACTTCAAGATAAGTTCTTCACCAATATCACCATAATGCTTTTGATCTAAACGACTTATTTCAAGATCATCATCTGAAATTATTTTAGTTGAAGTTTCCGCTATTGATTCTGAGATAGGAGATTTATTTCTCAATCCTAGCTTTACTTCAACAATTTCATCATAATCAATAACATTGGAATGTTCCTTTCCTAGTTCAGACAACCACTTAGATATTTTATCATTTACCTCAATATTTAATACTTCTTGTACTTTTCTTTCTATCAATGAATCATTTGCTCGTTCTAATAAATCAGCAACTATAGAATGTTTCATATCTCCGAACATTCTTAATTCACTAATCGCAGTATTTATTGAAGTATTTATATAAAAACCTTTATGAGGAGCAGTCAATCCGTAATAATGCAAAATATTCATTGCATGGAAACCTTTTTTGGTTATGTTCAGCACTTCAGTTTCCAATGTTCTATGAGATTTTCCGTCAAGTAAATATCCTGAGACAACATGAGCGCGCTGAACTAATGTGAATTTATTAACCTCTTTTACTATTCTATTTTCTTTGTAACTATCCTTAAATGTTAAATCTGGAAACGTCATTAATATTTCTCCCACTAAAGAATCCCAACTCTGGCTCTTCTAAACTTCCAATTAGTACACTTCTATCTAGGAAAACATTCATTTTCTCACAACTAGTTTCCGAAATAAGTGAACACGCATGACAGGCTGCACCGTTTAACGAGTCTCTCCCTTGAGATTCACTTTCAATACACACCGGATCAAAGCTACACCATTTAGCTTTTTCTAATGCAGCATTTAATAGGTCAAAAAATTTCTCTGGAACGCCTTGTTTAACAAGCCCTCCCAATGTTCCTTCCGAATCTGAACTTGATGTATAAATCAATATCCCATACATTTCTTTTCCAAGTTCATCTGAATAATATATTCTTTCCTTTAAAGAGGATGAAGAATAACCACTACACATACTTAATTCTTTAATAAAAAGGTGAGATAGTGTATGAATAAGGTAGTAATCCGGACGAATGTAACCTTCTTCATCTGGGAATCTTACATTACTCATTTTTTTATAAATTTTATTCGAAATTACTGAATCTTTAATTTTATATCTCCATTTTCTTATTTCTTCACTATTCAAGGAAAAGAATATACCTTCTCCTAATGAGCGCATGCCAACATAATAATTGTCTTTTCTACGAAGTGATACTTCCTGTGACTCTCCAGAAGACTCCTCACCTTCTAAAACCTGTTCTTTCATTAATTCAGAATCTGTAGTCTGTATCCTGCTGTAGCTTCGAAGAGCACTAACTACCTCGAGTTGATGTACCAAAGTTATCCCGTTCAATAATTCACTGTAAATGTGACCAGAAATTTCCTCTGAATTGAAAAGTTTCATTTTGAACCTCTCTGAATCCTCATCATATTTTTCTTTTCCAGAAAGAACTTCAAACTCAGCTCTCCTATAATCCATTACAGTATCTGGATAATCATCACTTATCTCATTAAAAAACTTAACGGAAATTATTTTTTTAACTTCATCAAAACTATATTCAATTTTTTCCGCTAATCGTGTAATCATTTTATTTACTAATTCATCTTTCTCAAGTTTTTCAATTCCTTCTTCTCGTGTGACTCCTCTTAGCTCTGATTCCAAAGCGCTATAATACTCGTCACTCTGGATTAATTCAATTAATTTATTTTCTTTGAACGGTATATTCACTGAACTTGAGATATTAGGGAAAAAGAAATTGTTTGCATTTCTAAGAAGTACGTGAACCTCTTCATCACATTTAATTCTATTCTCTTCTTTTTTCCAAATGTATTCACCCTTACAACCAATTCCTAATTTCTCTAGTTGACGTGGAAATCTCTTTTCATCAAAAACTCCGGCTAAATTTCGGCTCTTATTGCATCTTTTACAAGATACTATTAAATCTGAAATAGAACCTGATTGTGCTGTACTTCCCAAAGTAATTTCATGATCTTTATAACTATCATAGGACATCCCCTCATGAACCCATTCTAACCAAGGAAAATCTTGCGCATGCCCATTGCAACATGCGCAGATAATCCGGACAGGAACAAGCTCGGTTTTCCTTTTACGAACATCAACTGGTTTCTGATTAAAAGCTTTGACTAAACTCGGTATCCCCTTTGCCTCTACCAACTGACGCCATGAATCAATTTTCCTCAAACTCCTATCTTCTGGAGAAAAATACCACTGTGGGAATCTTTTTCCTACAATATCATCTTCCTCCTTAAATGGCGGCTCAATGAAACCTTCAGCATCCATAGCTTTTTCTAATCGAATATCATGGACTTTCTCACATCTGTTAGTATTCCAATACTCCGAATCTGCAATCATGACAGATTGATTATTTATATCCATTAAAGCCCCTATACCAAATGGCGTTAAAAGTTGAGATCTTCTAACGTTAAATTCCGGTTTGTCTTTCTGTTTATACACCATAACATCTCCTAATCTATTATTCTCAGATAGGCTGTATCTTCTACATTCCTCATTGTCCCCATTACTTTAGTAGCTTCCCGATGTGTACTTTTATCTTCAAATGATCTAAGCAACAATTTTCCTTGGAATTCTTCTGCTTTACTTTTATATAAGTAATATTTGAATAGTTCCGCAGTATCTTCTACTTCTTCAGCAATATCGCACCATTTATCACCAAAATTATTAATTATTCTGCTTGCATCTTCTCTATATAGCTTGTGTCTGTCTTCGCTAGCTTTAACACGTTCCATAAGATAGTCATTCACTTTTTCAAGTGCATCTTCAAATTCTAAAATGTTTTTTGCAGAATTATCGCCAGCTAATGAATCAATCGTATTTCTAAGCATTGCAACAATGACTCCCGCAGCGGCTTTTTCCAGAGCAGGTACAGAAAAGGGAGTTACACTACTTGATTCGACAAATTTATATAAACTTTCATGATACGATTGAAATGTTTCATAATGAGATCTATCTCGACTTCGAGAAGAATTATACAACGTGCATACTAAGCCTAAAGATTGTCTTCCTACTCGACTGGTCGCTTGAATATATTCTGAAGTTAGTTTCGGCTGACCCACTACAAACATGGCATTTAAACGATCAATATCAACACCCACAGATAACATATTTGTTGCAATTAACGTATCCACAGTTTTTTGGTATCTTTCTGCTCCTTTACATTCCTCTGTAACTCTATTGTGTGGAATGTCTAATTTCTTTAGAATTGTAGGGATTTCTATACCGGGTATACGCGAAGTCAACTCCACGCTTGTATCGTCATTCATGAAACGTTTATTAGTATTATTTCGCCTGTATAATTGATTGATATGTTCTTTTACATCATCCTTAATCAATCCTGAAGCTTTTCCAAGTTCTCGAATACTGTTAAAGTACCCAGCAACTGTCCAATACAATTCTTCTTCATCAATACTTAGGCCTAATTCTCTTATTGTTTGTAACATTGAAGACAGTAGCCGTATTTCTGCTGTTACTTGTGATTTCCCTGTCGGCATAATTCCAAGGTATTTTCTTCCATACGCATGTGTATCTTCTTTTACAAAGAAGTTATCTGTTATATTTATTCCGCTAGGTGGAAATTGGGAGACTTTCCTGTCAAAAATCCCTTTTACCTGATCATTAGCATTTCTGATTGTTGCAGTTGAAGCTATATATTTTGGAGCAATACTTCCATTTGCGTTTTTTAAAATATAATCAAATCCAGCTTCATATAGCCCAACGATGCTTCCGAGCGGTCCAGAAATCAAATGCAACTCGTCTTGAATAATTAATTCAGGGCGTCGATATTTTTCTGGATCGTCCGAACCAAATAAGCTTGCTGTTTCTTCCTTTAAAGGGACTTGGGCGAACTTATCAACAGTACCAAAAAGTAATGTAGGTCTCTTCTTGTAGATTAATTCATCTACTACATAAATCGGTAATCCCTTAGAAAACTCACATTTCTTGTTCAAACATTTCATATTGAAATCATTTTTCTTTTCAATTTCATAGTATCCCCATCTTCTTTTGCTTTGAAAGTTTTTATCATCAGGAATAATACTATGTTGTTCATGACACCAAGGACATTCCAAAACCTGAAATGTATTTTTTTTCTTCGCATATTCAATATTTTTTTGTTCAACCATATCTTTAAAATCTGCCTTAGCATCTTTTAATTTATTTTGAGTTCCCTCTCCTATCCAAAGTCCAATGCTAATTTCTGATTCCCCTAGATTACCTTCTTTTCTTCTAATAAACTCTAACGCACAAATTAATTGAGAAGCCCTATCAAATTGTTGAGCAGTTAAAAGTCGTAAAGTATATCTCATGATTACCGTCACGCCTGAGTAATTTTGATATTTCAATCTTCTATAAATTACAACGGCTGCGATTGCAAAAAGGTATGCTTCCGTTTTACCACCACCTGTACTAACCCAAATTAAATCCAGTAGCTCACGATCAGAACTTTCTTCATTCAATATAGACTCTAATGAGTTTAATACGAACGCCAATTGAAATGGTCTCCATTTAAAGTTTGCAATTTGATAGTTTTTTGAATTATATGCCTCTTCTTTTTCAATTGAGTTCTTTAATCTTTGTAAAAGCATTGCCTCATTAGCTTTATTGAAAGCCGCAAAAGCATCTTTATCTTTAGAAAGGAAGTCTATTGTTTTCTTCATGCGATGACTACAATTTCTACACTTTTCAATGTTTTCCTTTGAAAGCTCTACATATTCAGGAATTAATGTTTTAGACTCTTTCGTAATTGAATCAATCCATTTATCATATTGCTCAACAAACTGATTTAGTTTTTCTAATTGTGCCTTATAGTCACTCCCTATATAACTTTCCGCACTCAAAACATCTGGCGAAATACCATCAATATCAAAAGACATTGGGCGTAATTCATAGCTCGGAATATATGATGTTTTTATTTCGGATACTTTTCTATGCTCTTCTTTCCAAACTGCGGATACACCTCTTCCAAAGGCATATGTCCTTTTATCTCTATATAAAAAAAAGTTCATAGCGTCTTCTGAATTTAACTTAGATAAATCTGGAAGTTTTACATCTTCAGAAGCTTTAAACTCAACACTTTTTTGAGCTTTTATAGAGATTTCTGTTTGAAAAAGATAATTCTCTGAAATATTTTTTAAAACTATAGTTATTGCCGTCACCGTTTCCTCTTTTGCCACGTTGATTTTTTGTACTTTCGAAAATACTTGAAACGTTTTTTCTTCTTCAACTAATAATTTTTGAGAAGAAATACCTTCTTTTGAAGAGTCCAATTTCACTTCAAAGAAAACTGGAACACGTTCAAAACAGCTCTTGTTTTTATAATTTATGTTTTTAATCTTTTTTAGTAAAAATAGCATCTCCGAATCTTGAGTTTTATCATCTGGTTTTAGTTCATTTAGAAAATCAGATATGGTTCCATCTCTATCTTCGAAGCTATCATCATATTTAATTTTTGAATTTTCCATATCAAATTTGAAAAGCTTTTCAATATTCATAACTTCTGATAAAGTAATTTTTTCTTGTAGCTCTTCAAGCACCTCTTTTTTCGTTTGAATAAATGGATTCTTTATTTTTTTGTAATAAGAGCTATGAATTTCGATATCTATATCCTTTTTACCACTTTTACAGTAGAATGTGATGCCTAAGGAAGATGGAAGAAAGCTATTATCAATCTCAGCTGATTCTTCTTCTTTGTTCAAAAACTCTTGAGCTTCAAGAGTTGTTTCAATATCTTCTGTCGAAGTTTCTTTTAACTCCTTAAGAGGATATAAAATACCTGTAACGTATCTCGTTTGAGGTTTTTCAGAAATTATCTCATGCTCAATATCCTGATTAATTCTTTCCGACCCCGGTCCTAATAATAATTGCGAAATAGCATTAGAATAATTTTCTCTTATACTATTTTGTTGTTTCTTATCTGTAATTTTTACCATTAACTTTTTCCTCCCAAAAACTTATTAGTCAGGTATCTCGGCACGTCTTCTATATCTATATCTTCAACTAAAATTACTTTATCCACCGAATAAGATTTTATTGAGCTATCTTTTATTATTTCATTTAGTTTCCTACCGTCAATTGAGTCCATAAGTCTATCTCTTTCATAATTCAAATTTTTCTTTACTATTGTGCTTGCACTATAATACTTATCAGGTTCATTTGTTAATTCAGAGTTTTTCGTAAGTAATCCAATATAATGAATAAAACTAGAATCTCTAGGTAGGATTGGTATTTTGTCAATTGAGGACCATGATCCATAAAAAGTTATTGACTTATCTATCGCACCTAGTTCATCCATTCTTTCTTTGAATTGAGTTGGGGTCATTTCTCTTTCTTTAATGTATTCAAGCAAAGTGATTTTCCAAAAATAATCAAGCCTTAAATTTTCATCAAGTGTACTATCAATAAAAATTCCATTTATGAAGTTATACTTTTTTAATTGTTCTCTATAAAAAGTATCAGAATAAGGAACCTCAAATTCAACAATGTCTTGCCCAATTTGTATAGTATTTACATCTATTTTTTTACAATACCTTTCTTGTATAATAAAAGCCTTCCCAAACTCTGTTCCAAGAATATTTTTTCCTGACTCTAAATCTATTCCACGAATAGCATTGACAAGTTGATTTTCACTTTCAGTTTCCATCCCAGAAGTAGTGGCGATTAAATTATTTATCAAACTTAAATATTCTTTTTGTGGATCCTCTTCTTTATCCAGTTCATCATATAGTGCCTTGTCATCACAGTTATTATTTACTTGTTTTCTTTTCATTTTTTTTTCTAAATATTTATTAATTGCTTTTAAATATGCTGAGTCTCGATCAGAATAGCGATTATCCAAAGTATATAGATGTTGAATTATTCTTTTATCTCTTTTTAAGGAGTGCATGAGATACTTCTCTTGCAAATCCGGAAAAACAACAAAAAGTTTATTTGTTAGATAGCTCGATACCCATTTTTTCCTATCCCTTGCATATGGGGAAAGCAAGATGATACTATCAAATGTTCCATATAGGTCTTCATATATCTTTTCAGTGTATGGCAGAACTGTTATCGTATCATCATTCATGTATATTTTTTTTGTTTCTTCAACCATTTCATCCATGACTACAAGTGCACATTTATCTTTACTTCTTATAGATTCGATAATTTTCTTGTTTTGAAAACCAAATCTATTACAATAGATATCATATAAAATACCAGAAATTTTTTCAGTCTCTTCCAAATTTAACTTTTCCATATATTCTGATACAATTATCATTTGTTGCTCAAGGGTACGCGAATACCCAATTATTTGACTATAATTCATCTTCAAAAATCGTTTTAATAGTTTATCCAGATATTTTAATCTGGGTATTTCACGAATATCTCCAATATACTCATTGAGTTTTGCTATCGCATTATCAAACTCTTCATTACTAGACACAAATTCAAATGAAATTTCCATTTTGCTAAATTCTTTCGATTCAAGCCAGCAAAATTCTCTATCAAATTTCTTCAAAAATTTAAGTTTTGATTCATCCATGACTGATGGTATACTAGAAAATACTGTCATTGGAATTCCAAAATCATCACACGCATCCTCAAGTGTAAATAAATTTGAAAATTGTCCATTGGAAAACCATTTGTCTCCAATAACATATAGTCGTTTTTCTGATATATCTACATCGTTTTCATCTAAATATTCTACGACAGCTCCTATACTTGATGAAAAAATTACCATAGGTTTTTCTGTACTATTAGAATGTGGTATTCGTTCAAAAACCAATGATTCTTTTAAATACTCCGCAGTACAAAATTCACCCAAATATGAATATCTATTATTGATATTAAATTTTACATTTACTATTTTATCTAATAGCTTCTTTTCAAGAATTACTATTACGTTTTCATCATTTGTCCAACTTATAGAAGAAAGCCCCATTTGCTTTCCAAAATCCTCTTTGGTACTTTTTACTTTTCTAATTTTTGTATCGGTTACAATACTAGCTTTACTTTCAATTACATCTTTTTTTAAAATCCGCGTATAAGAATCTTTCTTTTTATATATCGGCTCCAATATATAGCCGTCACTTCTATTGTCCTGTCCCTTGAAACTATAATAGGTCTTTTCAAATAGAAGTTTAGTCTCATCAGCCAAATCGTCTATATTAATCTTTTGACCGTCTGAAAGATTCTTATAAGTAGTTACCAAACAAATCAGCAAAACAAGTTCTTTATAGTAGCTAGCGTTTAAATACTGATATGCATATGAGCCTTCAAACTTTTCAAGTTTAAGAAAATCATTCAAAATATTTTTTTTATTTTTAGAAATGTACCCAAATGGGCTAGTTAATAGTAAAAGTTTCATTACAGCATCCATGTTGTTTTCTCCCTTAATGAATCTATTACAAAAATTATACATCAGTTCATATGGCAATTTACAACTATTTTTGTTAACTTTTACTTTTACACTAGTAGGTTACTTTTAAACCTGGTATAATTGCGCTGAGGTGAAATCATGCTAAACATCATAGACCTTTTTTCTGGCGCAGGAGGATTAACCGAAGGATTTAGAAAAGATGATTTTAATTTACTTGCCCATGTTGAAATGGATGAGGCTGCAAGTAAAACATTAAAAGTTAGAGACGCTTATTATTATCTAAAAGAAAATGGAAATTTAAATAGATACACCGATTACATCAGTAAGAAAATTTCGTATGACGAATTTTTGTCTGAAATTCCCGAAAAAATTGTTGGAAAAGTAATTAATCTAGCAATATCAGAAGATAATTTACCAGAAATTTTCAGACAAATTGATTCTCAGCCGAATTCAAATATGGTTCACGGTATTATTGGGGGACCACCGTGCCAAGCCTATTCAACGATTGGTCGGGCAAGAAATAAAAAAATCAAAAAGTCTGATGAACGAATCTACTTATATAAATATTATCTGAAATTCTTGGAAAAATATAATCCTGATTTTTTCGTATTTGAAAATGTAAAAGGACTGCTATCATTTAAGGACTTAGATGGAAATAGTCTTTTGGAAAAAATAAAGTACGATTTTACCAATGTAATTTCTACAGGTCATTACTATATTCAAATAAAATTAATTAACTGCGCTGATTTCGGCGTTCCACAGGTTAGAGAAAGATTAATTATTTTTGGATATAAAACCTCAATGACAAATTTTGATTTTTTCAGAAAACTTGATCAATTTCAGGAAAAACCACCAATAATCAAAGAGCTATTTCAAGATTTACCTATACTAAAGTCTGGAGAAATTAAAAATACATATTCAAAAGTTCCTCCTTCAGAATATGTTTCAATAAATCTCAGAAATAGTAAGATTCCTTTGACTCAAAATATCTGTCGTCCTAATAACGAAAACGATTTAAAAATTTATAAGATCGTAGCAAAAGAAAAGAAGAAAAATCGAAACGTTAAATATTCCGATCTTCCAATTGAATTAATCACACATAAAAAATCAAATATTTTCTTGGATAGATTCAAAGCAATAAATGGTAACGGATATAGTCATACAGTTGTTGCTCATATAGCAAAAGATGGTCATTACTATATTCATCCTGATGTATCTCAAAATCGTTCAATCACAGTTCGAGAAGCTGCAAGAATCCAGACATTTCCCGATGATTTTTATTTTGAAAGCTCTCGAACTTCTGCTTTTAAACAAATAGGAAATGCAGTGCCACCACATTTTTCAAAAATTATTAGCCAAAATATTTTAGAAAATTTGTATGCCATTAAAGGATGAATATTCAAAGACTATTCATTCTTTAAACAATTCGATTGATTCTTATAAAAGATATTAACTCGCAAAGTATAATCAAACATTTTTGCGGCTCTTTGCCAATAAGGACTGATGGAAATATTTCGGTTCTATGATATTTGGTGTTGTTACTCTCAAATGAGTAACAACACCAAATATTTTTTTATAACAAAAAGACATTTGGTTGCCCTATAATTAAATCGCTGAACCCAATCATAGGAGGATAACCAAATGTCTATTACTAAGAATATCAGATGTATCGATGAAAATACAAGTAAATCAATCAAACAAATCCTGAATATCAAGGATTCTCATATTACGTTCTCCAAAGATGCCATTAGTAAAGAGACCGTTCATGGCCGGATGGCCAATGTATTTACCGGCCTATTAACTGGAGAAGCGAATCGTTGCGAATATTGTGGGTTTGATTCTGTTATTCGCCATGCCTACCAAGATAGCTGGATTCAATTGATCCCTTATCAAGAAGTATCCACTTACCTCCATCTGTATAAACAGCGTTTTCGTTGTACTCAGTGTCACCATACGTTTTCTGCCAAAACCTATTATGTAGCGGAGAATTGTTATATCTCACAGGCTTTAAAATTTGCGATAGCCGTAGATTTGAAGAAAAAGATTTCAATGCAAGATATTGCCAAACGATACTTCGTTTCCACAAAGACCGTTGAGGGTGTCTTAGATAGCTTCTTTGAAGAGCCTAGTAAAAAGCCTAATTATCTTCCCAAACATCTTCTGATTGATGAATTTAAAGGAAGGAGCGATGTGTTTTATTATCAGCGATGCGGACACTGGTAAAATATTTGATATCCTAAATGACCGATGAAACTTTAAATTACGGGCATACTTTCAACGCTTCACTTTAAAAGCTAGGAGACGTGTGACACACATTGTTATGGATATGAATGCCTCTTACGATACAATGACCAAAGAGGTATTCCCAAATGCCCGAATCTCTATCAATCGTTTCCACGTCATCCAACAAATCACGCGGGCCTTTAATAAACAACGGATTCAGACAATGAGTCAGCTAAAGAAAAGCGATCCACAAGCGCAAAAAGATTAACGAAAGCTGAAAAAATATTGGCGAACAATTTTGAAGAAAAACACGAAGCTAAACTACACCTCCTTCAAGCAATTCCCCCTCTTTCAAAGGAGATACTTAACGGAAACTGAGTTGCTAGATTACCTGCTTTCTATAGCCGACCAACTACGACAAAGCTATGAGGTCTATCAAGAACTGTTGGCTGCTTTTGATGCAAAAGATTTCACCGAGTTCTTTGACTTGATTGAATCATTACCACATTCCTTGAACGATGGGTTTAAAAAAGCAATTCGTTACCTGAAAAAACACAAAGAAGCCATCATAAATTCTTTAAAATATCCGTATTCAAATGGAAAGCTAGAAGGAAAGAACAACCTCATTAAAGTAATTAAAAGAATAGCATTTGGATTTCGGACTTTCCGTCACCTGAGACTGCGAGTCCTAATCCAACAAAACATCTGTGAAATCATTTAATAACGCAAAAAAGGAAATGCCGAAGCATTTCCTAAAGTGTGATTTGATCAAAACAACATCATTTGACAAAGAGCCAAAATAAAAAACCCACTGATTATAGTGGGTTCAGGGCATTCAAAAGTTGCCGATTACTTATTTAGCTAAAGCTTCTTTAGCTTGGTCAGCTAATGCAGTAAATGCAGTTGCATCGTTTACAGCAAGGTCAGCTAACATCTTACGGTTGATGTCGATTTCAGCCAATTTCAAGCCATGCATTAATTTTGAGTAGCTCAAGTTGTTCATACGTGCTGCAGCGTTGATACGTGCAATCCACAATTTACGGAAGTCGCGTTTTTTCTGACGACGATCGCGGTATGCGTAGTTGTATGAATTCATTACTTGTTCTTTTGCTGTTTTAAATAAAGTATGTTTGGAACCGTAGTAACCTTTTGCTAATTTAAGCACTTTTTTACGACGTTTACGAGTTACTGTTCCACCTTTAACACGTGCCATGTTTAATTCCTCCTAAAATAAATCTTGAATTTTTGAAATGGTAAAGCAAGGGTACAACTAGCTTATTTCATGCGTGCTAATTGTTGGCGGATACGTTTGTAATCGCCTGATGATACCATGCTTGCTTTACGCAATTGACGGCGTTGTTTTTTTGTTTTGCCGTGGAAACGGTGGCTTGTAAACGCGCGGAATCGTTTTAATCCGCCTTTACCAGTACGTTTTACGCGTTTTGCTAAACCGCGGTGTGTTTTTTGTTTTGGCATAACTAATTTTCCTCCTCAAAATCAATTCTTCATGAACTTTGACTGACTGACGCTTATTTCTCAGGTTTTGGTGCAACCACTAGAAACATACTGCGTCCGTCCATCTTCGCTTTTTGCTCAACAACTGCGATATCCGCAACTTCTTCAGCTAAGCGATCAAGGACTTTCTGACCAATTTCTTTGTGGGTAATGGCACGACCTCTAAAACGGATCGAAGCTTTCACTTTGTCACCTTTTTCTAGGAACTTACGTGCATTACGTAGTTTTGTATTGAAATCATTGACGTCAATTGTCGGACTTAATCGAACTTCTTTAATGTTGATCACTTTTTGTTTCTTACGAGCTTCACGGTCTTTTTTCTGTTGTTCAAAACGATATTTCCCGTAATCCATGATCCGCGCTACTGGTGGTTTCGCACCGGGAGCTACTAAAACGACATCAAGATTTGCTTGTTCGGCAATACTCAATGCTTCTGCTTTAGTTTTAACACCTAATTGTTCACCGTTTTGATCGATCAAACGCAACTCACGTGCACGAATGCCGTCGTTTACCATCATATCCTTTGCTATGGTCATTCACCTCCAAGTTTTTTGAAGAGAGAAAGCAATAAAAAAACGAGTTCGTAAACGAACCCGCGCGCAAAATCAGCTTGTAAAACAAGCGATCTAACTATTCTGCCCAGCAATATCTTCACTAAGGCGAGAAGCGGGTGCTTCTGCTTTCATTTCTCAACTTGTATAATATACTATAGCTAAAAACATTTGTCAAGATAAAAAGATTTTATTTCTATGTAAAAAGCCTCCCAAAATTTACCAGAACATTTGGAAGGCTTTCTTATAACAAACTTTTACCTTTAATAAGGTTGATTAGGGGAGCGAAAATTTGCTCCAGCAATCGGTGTATCTTCGACTACTTTTTCAATTCCTTTACTTTCTTTTTCTTCTTTACTCTCATCATCTAATTGCAATTCTTTTTCCATTTTGTCTATTTTTTCAATTGATTTATCCTTTTTGGCTTCTTGGGCTAGTTTTTCCAGTTGTTTTTCTTTTTCATCCATCATTTTTCACCCTTTCACTTTATCTTCAATGTAAGCGTATCATTTTTGATAAAAAAACTGAAACAAAGTGATTAAACTTTATCTTTTCATAAATTGTTTAATAAAAACATTATCACTAAAAGTTACAATCTTAAAATAGCGCTACTTTTTTAACTCCTCAAAAATCATTATACGTTCTTCATCAAAGTATTTTTTAATCAAAAAAATCCTTATCCCAGCAAAGCGTGCTGCTCTTTACTTAGATAAGGATTTTTATTAACGCCAATAACTCGGCATCATTTTGTTTTCATATTGTGTGATCAGTGCTTCGTCTTGCAAAGTGATTCCAATTTCATCTAAGCCATTGACTAATTTATATTTCCAACTTTCATCTATTGTAAAGGGAAATTCATCGGTGGCAGTTTTAACGACTTGGTTGGGTAAATCAATCGTAATTTCTACTTCAGGGGCTAAAGCTGCCAACTTTTCCCGTGGCAATTTAGCTAATGCGATGGGTAGCAAACCATTTTTAGTGGCGTTCATATAAAAAATGTCACTAAAGCTGCCCGCGATTACCACCTTAAAGCCATAATCCATTAAAGCCCAGGCAGCGTGTTCACGAGAAGAACCCGAGCCAAAGTTATCTCCTGAAATTAAAATAGTTGCTGCTTTGTATTGGGGATAATTTAAAACAAATTCCGGATTAGGCGTGCGATCTGCTAAGTAACGCCAATCATCAAAGAGAAATTGGCCAAATCCTTTTTTATCGACCCGCTTTAAATAGTTTTTGGGAATGATTTGATCCGTATCTACATTATTGTTCATAAAAGGGACTGTCTTACCTGTATATACCTTAAATGCTTCCATTAACCAACAGCTCCTTTCACAATTTTGCGCACATCCACAAAAGTACCATTTAAAGCTGCCGCCGCTGCCATCGCAGGACTACATAAATGCGTACGGGAATTTTTTCCTTGGCGACCGACAAAATTACGATTCGAAGTGGAAGCACAGTGGACAAATTCCGGTACCTTATCAGGGTTCATCCCTAAACACATGGAACACCCCGGCTCACGCCATTCAAAGCCAGCTTTTTCAAATATTTTATCTAAGCCTAATTTTTCTGCAGCATGTTTTACAGGTCTTGAACCAGGGACAACTATTCCAGTCACACCTGCCTTTATTTTTTTACCCGCAATAATTTTAGCGGCCTCTTGTAAGTCAGAAAGGCGTCCATTCGTACAAGAACCGATGAAAACATATTCTATTGGAATATCCTGAGGGTCTTGACCAGGTTTTAAATTCATATAGTCGTAAGCCAATGCATCATTGTTATCTTGAATTGCTGGGAACTCTTTGTCAACCGCCACTCCCATTTCAGGATTGGTTCCCCATGTTACAAAAGGTGCGAGACTTGCGGCATCTAATTCTAACAAGCGATCAAATTTTGCATTTTCATCGCTATAAAGTGTCTGCCAGTCGGCAATTGCTGCTGCCATATTTTTTGGTGCATATTGACGTTGGGCAACATAATCAAATGTCTTTTGATCTGGTGCCATCATTCCGATTTTCGCGCCACCTTCAATTGCCATATTGCAAATTGTCATTCGTTCTTCCATTGATAAATTTGAAATGGTGTCGCCAAAAAATTCAGCGGCATAGCCTACTCCAAAATCAGTTCCGTATTTAGCAATTAAAGCTAAAATGATATCTTTTGCGTAGACTCCAGGTTGCAGCTGTCCTGTTACTTTAATTCCCATTTTTTTAGGCTTTTTTTGCCAAATTGTCTGTGTCGCAAAAACGTGTTCAACCTCACTTGTGCCAATACCAAACGCAATTGCACCAAAAGCACCATGGGTTGCTGTATGGGAATCGCCGCATACAATTACTTTGCCTGGTTGTGTTAATCCCATTTCTGGGCCTACCATATGAACAATACCTTGATTTTCAGAACCATTATCACAAAGTTCAATCCCAAATTCCTGACAATTTTGGCGTAGTGTATCAATTTGTTTTTTTGCAATCAGATCCCTAATCTGATGAATATTAACAGTAGGCACATTATGATCCATAGTAGCAAAAACTCGTTTTGGACAACGAACACTGCGTCCGGTCTGCCGCAGCCCTTCAAAGGCTTGGGGGGAAGTTACTTCATGAATCAATTGCAAGTCAACATATAATAATTGCGCCGCCCCTTCCTTGCCTTTAATCACATGGCGATCCCAAACTTTATCAAAAAGTGTCTTTTTCATCTCATTACCTCCCATAAGCTCAAATAATATGATTTAGCTATCCCCGCTAAAATTTAACTTTGAACTTTTTTTATTACAGCTGCGGTAAATTCATCCGTTTTAGCATTACCACCTAAATCTGGCGTCACAATCCCTGCATCCATAACTGCAAAGACCGCATCTTCAATTGACTGTGCCATTTTTTCTTCCTGAAAACTTTGACGTAACATTAAAGCCGCTGACAAAATCATCGAAGCCGGATTCGCACAATTTTTCCCGGCAATGTCTGGTGCTGAACCATGAATGGGTTCATATAAAGAAACGCCATTCTCACTGTGACTTGCACTTGGTAAGACCCCTAATGTCCCCGGTAAAACAGAAGCTTCATCACTTAAAATGTCACCAAATAAATTTTCGGTAACAATCACATCAAAATCGGTGGGTTGTTGTACAATACGCATAGCACAAGAATCAACTAGCTGATGCTCCAAAGTACAGTCAGGGTAATCTTTAGCAACATCTGTCACCACTTTACTCCATAATTTGCTGGTCGCTAAAACGTTGGCTTTATCCACAGAGGTGACTTTTTTCCGCCGTGTTTGCGCCATTTGAAAAGCTTTATGGGCAATGCGGGCAATTTCTGTTTCAGTATAACGACAGGTATCGACAGCTTTTATTTCGTCTAGTTGCCTTGGTTCGCCAAAATAAATACCACTGGTTAATTCCCGTACTACAATAAAGTCAGTTCCTTTAACAATCGTTTCTTTGACGGGTGATAAAGGCAATAACGCATCTGGGACACAAATTGGACGAATATTAGCAAATAAGTTTAGTGCTTTGCGTAAAGCTAAAAGTCCTTGTTCTGGGGTTTGTTTGGCTTTTTCCCAATGAGAGCCTATAGCTCCACCAATCGCACCTAATAAAATAGCATCCGCATCGTAGCAAGCACGTAACGTTGCTTCAGGCAAAGCTTTTCCACTAGCTTCAATAGCTGCACCACCAAAAGGTTGGCTATTAAACTGAAATTCTTGCTCATATTTTAGTGCAGCAGCTTTCAAAACAGCAATAGCACTCGCCATGATTTCTGGTCCAATGCCATCTCCGGCTAAAACTGTAATTTTTTTCATTTTAATTCTCCTCACCTTAATAAATTATGCTGAAAAATTTTTCAAACTGCCGCTGGCTTGGACATAAGCTTTAGCAGAGGCTTCTAAAACGTCAAAATCAATACCAATACCGTTAATTCTTTTTTTCGTTTTGGGACATTCCAAAACGACTCTCACTTGGGCCTGTGCATCTTCTCCCGCAGTTAAGGCGGTAATTTCATAACTGACTAAGGTTGGTTTCTGAGAAAAAATCTGGTCAATGGAATTATATATCGCTTGAATACTACCTGAGCCAATTGCAGAGGCAACTCTTATTTGCTCCTCGTTATCTTTAACTGAAACAATCGCCCCTTGATGACCATTAGAAGCATACTGCAACTGGACTTGCGCCAAATGAAAAGCGGTCTGGGCTTGGCGATCTTGATCGGCCACTAAAGCTAACAAGTCTTCATCTGTAATTTGTTTTTTCTTATCGGCTAAATTCTTAAACTGTTTAAATAATGGTCTTATTTCCGCTTCTTCTAAGGTATATCCCAGTTCTTGCATTTTTGTGACAAACGCATGGCGCCCGGACAATTTTCCGAGTGGCAATGAATTGGTGTCCACCCCAACCAATTGGGGCGTAATAATTTCATAAGTTTCAGGATTTTTTAACACCCCATCTTGATGAATTCCAGATTCATGCGCGTAAGCATTGCCACCAATCACCGCTTTATTTTGCGGGACAGAAATCCCAGAAAGTCGTGCCACCAAATCACTAGTACGTTTCGTTTCTTGCAGTTGAATTTTACTTTCACATTGATAAAAATCTTTACGAATGGAAAGAGCAACTGCGACTTCCTCTAAAGCAGTATTTCCGGCACGCTCGCCAATACCATTCACTGTTCCCTCTACGCGCGTTGCGCCATTTTCAACAGCCGCCAGTGCGTTTGCTGTTGCCATTCCCAAATCATCATGGCAATGAGAAGAAAAGATAATTTCTTCCCTGCTGTGGATATTAGCCAATAAAAATTGAAATAATGCACCATATTCTGTGGGGTTTGAGTATCCGACTGTATCGGGAATATTAATAATCGTAGCACCGGCATCGATTGCGGTTTGGACTGCGGATAAAAGGAATTCTTTTCTAGTACGGGTAGCATCCTCTGGTGAAAATTGAACTTTAGCAAATTTGGTTTTGGCATAACTGACATGTTCTTTAATGGCTGCCAACACTTCTGCTTCCGTCATTTTCAATTTGTATTGCATGTGCACATCACTGGTTGCTAAAAAGACATGAATTTGTGGAAAGCGTGCATGTCGAAGGGCTTCATAGGCACGGTCAATATCTTTTTTCTGACAGCGGGCTAATCCTGCGACTGTCATCGTCGTGGCGGCATTTGCAATGGCTGTTACTGCTTCAAAATCTCCTACTGATGCAATCGGAAAGCCAGCTTCAATCGTATCAATTCCCCATTTTTCTAACTGTAAGGCAATTTGCACCTTTTCTTTGGTATTAAAATTGACACCTGGGGTTTGTTCGCCATCTCGTAACGTTGTATCAAAAAACTGAATTGCCCTCATGAAATTTCCTCCTCAATTATGCAATGTTTAACAACTTATCTTCTAAAAAAATTTATAAAAAAAGCATTCCATTAAGGGATTAACCGTTAATGCAATGCGAATAGGACTCTTAAATTACCCAAAGAGTCCTCAGCTATAATAATAAATTCATCATAAATGGAGAAGTTGTCATTTTCATCACCTGCTTGTTTGTTACAAACATCATAAAGCTTGATAAAAACGATGTCAACAGTTTATTCTAAATTTTCTGAATATTCTTTTGTATTTAATAAAATGAAATAAAAAACAACTTACGTTGAACTAGTATTAAAGACTCTTTTTAAATTTTCGAATTTTTTTTAGCGCCCACCCATAATGACTGGCAGTTGCTGAAATAAAATAGCTGCCTAGAGTAGTTCCTCCTACCCAAGGAAAAACTCCTTTTTCAAATAATTCATCATTGGAAAATTGGTTGGCTAATTCCATGATCTTTTGATGCGTCATTTGCACGAGTTCAAAGGCTTCTTCATAAGTTGTACTTTGATGTTTTTGCCAAAATTCTAGATTCATTTCACCATAATTTCTCCAATTATAACCTGCTTTTAAAAATGGTTTTGCTTCACCTTTTTGATTTGCCTCTACCCATGACAATAATAATTTGTGCCATTCATACAGATGAATTAAAACGTCGCGTAAATTTTTATCCCGCTGCCAATGTGCCTGCTTTTCTTTTTCAACATTAAAAGTAAATGTTTGCGTTAATGCACTTTCCGGCAATGTTTTTAGTAGCGCTACCATTTTGTCATAGGATTGACTTGCAGCTTGTAGCAACTCTTCTTTATTCGTAGGTCTTACCATTTTAACTCTCCTTTTGCTTTTTAAAATAGGAATTATTCATAACTAGGTTAATAACTTTATCAAAAAAAAACTGTCCTCACATTAGGTTCCATTTCATTTTACCGAATAGCAAAATTAATTAAAAGAAAAGTCCTGTAATCAATCAAAAAAACGCTAAGCTCAGCGATAAGACTGGTACTTAGCGTTAAATATTTTATTTTCTACTTTTATTCAGCAGCTAAAGCAGCCATTGTAATATAGTTGTATGGTTGGTTGAAATGTGGCAAGAAGAAAATATCCAATAACTTCAATTCATCAATCGTCACATGTTTACTAATTGCAAGTGAGAACATGTGAATCCCCATCGAAATATCTTCAGTAGAAGACATTTGCGCCCCTACGATTCGGCGAGAAGAGGCTTCATACACGATACGAATTTTAACGTCGCCATTTTCTTCTTTAATGAAGCCTGGTTTTTGTAAATCTTCATAATCAGTATATTTTACTTCCATGTTGTTCTTTTCAGCCGCGGCAACGGATAAACCAGTTGAAACCATGTTAAAGTCAAAGATTGAAATCCCATTGGACCCTTGAACGCCTGCAGATTCAACAGGTGTGCCACCAATATTGTGACCGGCGACAATCCCTGTTCGTACTGCATTAGAAGCTAATGCAATATAAGTTGTGGCATCTAAAGCGTTAGAATAAATTGTAGCACAATCCCCTACCGCATAAACATCCGGATCGCTAGTTTGTTGATGACGATCAACTAAATAAGCACCATTGGCAAAAAGTTCCAAATGATCTTTCCCTAATTGCGCGTTTGGACCAAAACCAATCGCATTAATGACCATATCAACAGGATATTCACCTTTTTCCGAAATAACGGTATCGACTCTTTCAGAACCCTTATATTCCTTAATTAGTTCACCAAAGTGTAATTCAATACCGTGCTCTGCTAAATTTTTATCCATGTCGTCAGTAAACCATTTGTCATAATAAGAAGGCAATGAACGATCGGCCGCATCAAAAAGTAATACGTTTTTGCCACGACGCTTAGCAGCTTCTGCAATTTCAACACCAATATAACCGGCACCAACAACAGCTACTGTTTTCACGCTGTCTTTTGCCATTTCACGATCGACTTCTTGACCTTCTTGGAATAATTTCAAAAAGTGAATTCCAGCTAAGTCATGTCCTGGAACTTTTGGTGAAATTGGACGAGAACCGGTTGCTAAAATAATTTTGTCATAATTTTCTTCAAAAGTAGAGCCATCTTTTTTCTCACAGTAAACGATCTTTTTATTGAAATCGACATCTGTTACAGAAGTTTCCATGTAAATTTTAGCGCCTTTTTCTTCAAAAGCTTCTTTATTTGTATAAAAAAGATCTTGGTACCCATCAATTTGACGACCAACCCATAGTGCAGTTCCGCAACCTAAATAACTTAAATTCGTATTGCGATCGATCATTACCACTTCTTGATCTGGGTAATTATCTAATAATGTATTTGCAGCAGCAATTCCAGCATGGTTGGTTCCGACAATAATTGTTTTTGTCATTTCTGATTCCTCCAATATTAAATCATTCTTACTACTTTTTTCACAAATCACTTTAAAAAAGTAAAAAGAATACTATCCGTGAAACACGCTAATTTCTGTTTCCGTTTACATTTTAGGAAAAAATCCCATGAAAGGCGATTATTCTGCTTGTGAATCGCTACCAGCTTATTTATAACGCCCGTTCTCTTTAGAAGCCGTGTAGTAATACGTTTTCAAAATTAGAGCTTTATGAGATAAAATATTTTTCACAATAATTATTCTAAAAAAAGAAATATTTTTAAGTAGCTTGATTTAATTTTTCGATTCCAGTTTGTTTTTATGTCTCAATTTGGCTAAAATGCAAAGTAACAGACGTTTCTGAAAGGAGTCTTGAAATGAAACAACCCGCTTCTCCCCAATTACCAACTTTAACAACTGCTGATTTTTTTATTGAAGATGAAGCTTTTTTTGAGGGGCAACAATTTATTCTAGCCGACTGCAGCTACTTAACGGCTAAAAATCTTATTATCAGACAAAGTACGCTGGAAAAAATCACACTTCATAAAGCCCGTCTCGATAATTTCGAGGCGAGCAACGTCATTTTTCGTAATTGTGATTTTTCCAATATTGAATGGCTCAAAGCGAGTTTTCACCAAGTAATTTTTGAGCAATGTAAATTAACAGGGGCTAATTTTGCAGAAAGTTATTTACGTGACTGCCAATTTCACGATTGTCTTTGTGATTTTACTTCTTTTAGCCAAAGTAATTTAAAAGTCGTACAATTTTCTCAATGCCATTTAACAGAAAGTGAATTTTACAACATCAAGTGGCAGCATTTAACTTTAATTTATAACGATTTGACCAGAAGTAATTGGGGACATACTCCATTAAATAAACTCGATTTCAGTCAAAATGAATTTCACCAGATTAGTTTAGACCATCAAAATTTAAGAGGTCTCATTGTCAACACGCAACAAGCTCTAGTGATTGCCGCCAGTTGTGGACTCGTAATTAAGGATTAACTTATTTTATCCGACGCCACATCGCCAAAAGCATCCACACGGATAACCCAATGCTGATCAGCATTGCAATCGCCCAGCCAAAAACAGAATTAGAAAATGGTAGGGGTACGTTCATGCCAAAAAAGCCGGTGACGATGGTAGGGACAGTTAATAATAAAGACCAAATAGTTAAAAACTTCATTGTATCGTTTAGGTTATTATTTAAGAGATTATTATAAGCTCCTGAAAGCTGATCAATAACTTGCGAAGCTAAGTTGGTCATCTCCACTGCTTGTTTGGCTTCAATCAAAGCATCATCTAATTGTTCTTTTTCGTTATCTTGCAAACGATGGAAAATACTCAGGGCACGAATTTGCTGTAATAAAACAGCATTTTGCTTAGTCGCAGTTACCAAATAAACCAACCCAATTTCAAGGTCAGATAATTCTAGTAAATTTTTGTTTGTAGTTCGTTCTCTTAATTTTTGGTTCAACCGCATTCGTTCGCTATTGACCTCTTCAATTAATGGAAAAAAAGAATCTGAAATTAAAAAAAGCGTATGAAACAGTAAACTATATTCACTTTGGTTGCTGTTTTTATGAAGTAGATTTTCCATCATATCCGTGACATAGCCCGTATGTTCTGTTGTAAACGAAAACAGATGATGTTCTTTAATAATAAAAGTCATCGGACTTGTCTCGTAGTGATTATCTGTTTTATGGCGATGTGGCACATTATAAACTAATAAAAAAGCATGTTCTTCTGAATCATATTCCACCCGCGCGCGCTCATTTTTATCCAGTGAGTAGGTTAACATTTCGTCACTCAGTTGATATTTCTCTTGTAATTCTGTCAATGTCGTAACACTATGGTTATCAACTTGTACCCAAAATGAGGCGCCATTATTGAATTCACGTTTATGTTCCATTTTTCACCCCGCCTTATTTTCTTAGCCTAATTATAACAAAAAACGCTGGAATCCCTACTCATAAGCCTGGATTCTAGCGTTTTTCAATTTAACTAATAAATTCCATTTGACGAATCTCTGCCAATTTATCATCAATGAGTTGAATGACTTCTTTTGCGGCATTTTCATCTTCTACAAAATTCAATACGTCCCCATCAATTTGCAATTTTGGACTTTCATGATAATTTTCAAACCACGCGTCATAGCGGCGGTTTAATTCTTGATAATAATCATATAGACTTGGGTCATATTCTAATTGTTCAAAGTCGCGACCTCGTTTTTTAATCCGAGCGAGCATCGTTTCAAAAGAAACTTTGATGTGAACTAACAAATCAGGATGTTTTTTTTGAGCCGCATATGGTAATTCTTGCATCATATTTGCCAATAATTCATCATATACCTGTACTTCAGTTTCTGTCGCACGACCTAAATCGGCATTAAGATGAAATAATAAAGAGTCTTCATAAATGGAACGATCCAATACGTTGTCTTCATGCTGTAACGCTTGTTTAATACTATCAAACCGTTTATTCAAAAAGTAAATTTGTAATAAAAAAGCGTATTTATTTGGATCTTGATAAAACAACGGCAACACTTCATTATCATCAACTGATTCATAAAATGCCTCACTGTTTAAATGATTGGCTATCATTTCTGTTAAACTTGATTTACCTGCGCCAATGGTACCTGCTAATACAATCACACTCATGGACCTCCAACTCACCTATCACTAAATATTGTGGTTTATCTCTACTTGCAACACTATACCCCACAACATTTAGGTACGTCAAATAAGAAAGTACTCACCAAAATAGCAGCTATTTTACCAAAACCTTGTGAGAATAAGATCTAAAAATTAGAAGCAAAAATTGAAAAATTGACAATTTTTTAATTTCATAAATAAGAAAATAATTATCCATATTTTTAACCATCAGCGGAGTAAATTGCAAAAGAAGTTAAAAAAAACTCTTAAGAAAGAACTGAAAAGCGTTGAAATTTTTCATAAAGCCTTAACGATTCAGTAAATTTTTAGTAGAATAGACAAGCAGTACATAATTTTTCAAATCAATTAATCTAAGCTATCTCTTCTCTTGTTGCAAAAAAAGATTAACACTCCGATTACTGCTGCCTTATGATCAGAATCGCATTGTAAATTTTTAAAGAGAAAACTCATAAAGATTGCGAAATACCACGTAATAGGTTTATCTTTATGAAAAGGATAAAAGCTTAAAATACAGAAGAAATGAGGCATTTGCATGAAATCCAGTGGTGAAGGTAATGCCAATGGTAAAATTATCTTAATGGGTGAACATTCCGTTGTTTACGGTGAGCCAGCAATTGCTTTTCCCTTTCAACCAACCCATGTCACAGCTGAAATAACAGACCATGCTTATGACGCATTGCGTTCTGGCTATTTTGTCGGCCCTTTAGTGAAGGCCCCCAAAAGTCTGGAAAATATTAAAACATTAATTCGCCAATTACGGCATGATTTTTCTGCACCACCCGTTCAGATTACCATTTCAAGTACAATTCCTGCTGAAAGAGGGATGGGTTCTAGTGCCGCGGTAGCAGTAGCAATTACCCGCGCCTTTTTTGATTGGCAAAATTCACCATTAACCCATGAAACGTTATTAACTTATGTCAATTACGCAGAAAAGATTTCTCATGGTAATCCTAGTGGTATTGATGCCACGGCCACTGCTGGCGATGAGCCCATTTTATTTCAAAAAAGCGCCCCATTTGAAACTTTTCCAATTAACATCAGTGCCTTTTTAATTGTAGCCGATACTGGTGTAAAAGGAAAAACCCGCCAGACTGTCAAAGCGGTAGCGCAACGTTTTGAACACGATAAAAAAGCAACGAGTACATTAATTACTGAGCTTGGTGATTTGACCTTAAAGGCAAAAAATGCCATTTTAAATAATCAAGCGCGCTATTTAGGTGAATTGATGAATGCCGCCCAAAAAAATTTGGCTGCTTTACAGGTAAGTGATCAAACACTGGATAAGTTAATTACCGTAGCTAACCAAAATGGCGCACTCGGCGCAAAACTAACCGGTGGTGGTAAAGGCGGCTGTATGATTGCTCTAGCGTCAGATTACAGCACTGCCAAAAAAATTACTGCCGCATTAACCAACCAAGGGGCTCGAGCAACTTGGATTCAAGAATTAGGAGTTTATCAATATGCTTAAAGGAAGTGCCAAAGCACATACCAACATCGCTTTAATTAAATACTGGGGGAAATCTGATGAAGACTTGATTATCCCGATGAATAATAGTCTTTCTTTAACCTTAGATGCATTTTACACAGAAACAACCGTCATATTTTCAGAAGAATTTAAGGCTGATACTTTTTATTTAGATAGCATTTTACAAGATGCGTCTGCCACCACCAAAATTAGCCGCTTTTTAGATTTAGTGCGTAAACAGGCTGATTGGCCCTTCTTTGCAGAGGTAAAAAGTTATAATCACGTTCCAACTGCCGCTGGTTTAGCCTCGTCTGCCAGCGGCTTAGCAGCGTTAGCAGCGGCCTGTAATCAAGCCCTCCAGTTAAATTTATCAGACAAAGATTTATCCCGTTTGGCTCGCCGTGGTTCTGGGTCTGCCTGTCGTAGTATTTTTCCTGGCTTTGTAGAATGGCAGAAGGGGTCCAGTGATGAAACTTCATTTGCTGAGCCTGTACCAAGTAGTGGTTGGGAAGAGGAATTGGCCATGATTTTTATTTTGATTAATGACCAAGAAAAAGATGTTTCCAGTCGTGATGGCATGCGTAGAACAGTAGAAACTTCTGCTTTTTATTCCGGATGGTTACAAACAACACCACAAGATTTAGCCAGTGCTAAAATTGCGATTCATGCCCAAGATTTTGATAAATTAGGGACCATCACGGAAAACAATGCCTTAAAAATGCATGGCACCACCCTTGCTGCTGTTCCACCATTTACTTATTGGTCACCCGATAGCTTAAAAGCGATGAGTGCAGTCAAAAAAATACGGGCAGCTGGTCTATCTTGTTACTTTACAATGGATGCAGGTCCCAACGTCAAAGTTTTATGTCAAAAAAAAGATGTCGCAAAAATTAAAGCAGAGCTTGCGAATTATTTTGAGAAAGAACAACTGATTACCGCTTTTAGCGGACCAGGTATCACTTATTTATAAACGTGCGTTACAGTAACAGGAGGAAATCAAATGCTTGTGGAAGCTTCGGCCCCAGGAAAACTTTATATTGCAGGTGAATATGCTGTCGTTGAGCCGGGACACCCGGCCATTATTATTGCGGTGGATCAATTTATTACAGTTACGATTACTTCAGCGATTAAAAGCGGCAGTATTCAATCAGCACAATATAGTGAATTGCCGGTAAAATGGACCCGCCGCAATGGTGAATTGGTTTTAGATATCCGCGAAAATCCTTTTCATTATATATTAGCGGCTATTAAAGTGACGGAAAAATATGCACAAGAACAAGGAAAGCAATTGGCCTTTTTTGATTTAAAAGTGACGAGTGAACTAGATAATTCAACGGGGCGCAAGTATGGTTTAGGTTCTAGCGGTGCTGTAACAGTCGCTACAGTAAAAGCCTTAAGTGCCTTTTATGAACTTTCCTTGACTCCGATGATGACCTTTAAATTAGCGGCCCTGGCCCATTTAGAAGTGCAAGGAAATGGCTCTTGCGGTGATATTGCTGCAAGTTCTTACGGAGGCTGGATTGCTTTTGCGACGTTTGATCAACAGTGGTTAAAAAAACAACGAAAAATCGAGAGCATCACGACCTTATTAACCAAAGAATGGCCCCATCTGGCGATTACACCATTGCCAGAAGTCGCTCATTTACGCTTACTGATTGGCTGGACTGGATCGCCAGCTTCTACTTCTGATTTAGTTGATCAGGTCAATGAATCAAGAGCGGGAAAACAGACTTCCTATGAAGAATTTTTAGCTGACAGCAAGTCTTGTGTGGAGCAGATGATCTGCGGGTTTCATCAGCAAAATATCAGTTTAATCAAAAGAATGATTAAAAAAAATCGACGCCTTTTAGGTGAATTGACTCAAATCACCAATGTTACGATTGAAACGCCTGCTTTAAAAACATTATGTGATTTAGCTGAAAACTATGGTGGAGCAGCAAAATCCTCTGGTGCTGGCGGTGGCGATTGTGGAATTGTGATTACCGATCAAAAAAGTGGAATTCTACCTTTAATGAGCGTTTGGGAAAAAGCAGGTATTACTCCTTTACCGCTACATGTGTATCATTATCCAAAAACTACTGAAAAAAGGAGATCTCATGAATCGCAAAGATGAACATGTCAGCTTAGCTAAAGCTTTTCATAAAGAAAAAAATAACGATTTTGACTCCGTCCGCTTAATTCATAATTCTTTGCCACAAATTGATGCCAAAGATGTGAGCTTACGGACAGAAGTTTTAAATCATGAGGAACCTTTTCCTTTTTTCATTAATGCTATGACCGGTGGCTCAAAAAAATCACTGCAAATTAATCATGATTTAGCCTTAATTGCCAAAGAATGTCATTTGATGATGGCTACCGGTTCTGTTAGTGCCGCGTTAAAAGATGAAAGTGTTCGTGATAGTTTTGAAATTGTCCGCCAAGTGAATCCAAATGGTTTTTTCTTAGCTAATCTTGGCGCTCATAATGGCTTAGAAAACGCCAAAAGAGCTGTTGAATTATTTGGTGCAGATGCTTTGCAAATTCATTTGAATGCTCCCCAAGAATTGGTAATGCCAGAAGGTGATCGTACTTTTGGTGACTGGCTAGATAATATTGCAGAAATTGTAGCTAAATTAAATGTACCAGTGGTAGTAAAAGAAGTGGGCTTTGGAATGACAAGAGAAGCCATGTTGCAATTAATCAGTGTAGGCGTTCAAACGATTGATGTTTCTGGCCAAGGTGGTACGAGCTTTACGCAAATCGAAAATGCTCGGCGCCCTAAGCGGGAAATGGCTTATCTAAGTGAATTTGGACAGTCTACTACTATCTCATTGTTAGAAGCCGCTCAAGTCACCCGCTCGTTTGAAGTGATCGCTTCTGGAGGGGTTCGTAATGCCTTTGATATTTTCAAATCGCTTGTGTTAGGGGCAGATACTGTTGGTGTTTCCGGTACTATTTTAAATCAATTGCTTAGTCATGGCATTGAAGCTACTGTCGCTATGATTGAAAGTTGGCAAGAAGATTTGGTATTGCTTTATACCATGGTCGGAAAAAAAGATACTCATGCACTCGAAACTGTCCCAGTTATTTTTACCAATGATGTTTGGCAATGGTGCCAAGCCCGCGGAATCGATGTTAGAAAATATGCAATTCGCGGTCAAAATGAAATCCCGTTTCGCTTTTAATTAAAAGCGCCAACCAACTGATCAGATTTTTTATCTGAGAGTGGTCTGGCGCTTTTTTATTGAAAAACATTGTCTAATGCTTAAAAAGACGTTTAAAGAAACCCTCTTTTTTAGAAGGAGGGATTTTTTCTTGTGATGGCGCCTTCTTTAAGTCTACTTCTACCACTTCTTTTTGCATGATGCGATTTAATTCCATAATTCCCTTTAGACTTTCATACATACGCCGGATGGCACCTGTCGAGACTGCAAATTGTTTTGCCACATCTGCTTGACTTGTTGGACTTTGTAATGCACCAAAAATCGCTTGTAAATGTTTATATTGTTCCTGTAAGATTTCTTTTATCTGGTACGTTCTCACTTCAGCTGTCTCTTCGGCAAGACTGGCATAATCCGTTATAACCGATAAACTTTCACAATAATCTAACAAATCATGATGTAATTCGGTTAGCTTTATATCATTACTGGAATTGGGAATTTTATCGACTAATTTCTTCAACAATGCTTGGGACTGTTTTAGCTGTTCAACTTCTGCTAATAGCATCACTTTTCCCTCTTTCTTTACATACTTTTCTTTAATATTAGAATAGTGTAAAAAAAAGTCAACTATTCTATCAAGGACGAAAAAAGTTAAATTTTGCCTTCTTACTTCACTGTTTAATGAAGTAATTCTGACAATTTCCAATAAAAAACCGCCTGGCTGCTAAGAAGCCAAGGCGGTTTTTTTCAATCAATTATGCTTTTTCATTGTAAGCTTCAATGATGATACCTTTTAATTCAGAGATTAAAGGTTCTTTTGGATTAGCAGTTGTACATTGATCTTCGTAAGCAAGTTCAGCCATGCGGTCAACAGTTGTATCTAATGTTTGTTGCGTAACTCCTTGTGCTTTTAAGTTCATATCGATTCCAACTGATTTACCTAATTCGTAAACTGCAGTTGCCAATGCTTCTACTAATTCTTCAGTTGTTTCTCCTTTAAGGCCTAAAAATTTCGCAATGTCAGCATAATCTGTGTCAGCGCGGAAGTAATCATATTTAGGGAACATTGCATGTTTTTGTGGGTCTTTGGCATTGTAACGGATAATATGCGGTAATAAAATCGCATTTGTACGTCCGTGAGGAATACCATATTCCCCACCAATTTTATGTGCGATTGAGTGACAAATACCCAAGAATGCGTTAGCAAATGCCATACCTGCCATTGTTGAAGCATTATGCATTTTTTCGCGAGATTCCATATCAGGTGTCTTCACAGATTTTTCTAAATAGTCAAAGACTAATTTAATTGCTTGTAAGCTTAAACCACGTGTGTAATCAGATGCCATAACAGAAACATATGATTCAATTGCGTGTGTTAAAACGTCCATCCCAGTATCCGCAGTAACTCCTGCTGGTACTGACATTACAAATTGAGGATCCACGATAGCAACATCTGGTGTCAATGCATAGTCAGCTAATGGATATTTCACATGAGTATCACTATCAGTAATAACAGCAAATGGTGTTACTTCTGAACCAGTACCTGAAGTTGTTGGAATACATACAAATTGTGTTTTTTCAGGTTTGCCAATTTTGTAAGTCCGTTTGCGAATATCTAAGAATTTTTGTTTAGCGCCAAAGAATGAAGTATCTGGGTGTTCAAAGAACATCCACATGCCTTTGGCTGCATCCATTGCCGATCCACCACCAAGAGCGATTACTGTATCAGGTTGGAAAGCATTAAAGACTTCAAGACCTTTGTAAACAGTGTTTGTTGAAGGGTTTGGTTCAACATCTGAGAAGATTTCAATTTTCACATCATTTTTACGACGTGCTAGAACTTCACGTACTGTATCCGCATAACCAAATTGCACCATACCTGGATCACAAACGATCATAACGCGTTCAACATTTTCCATTTTTTCCAAGTATAATAATGAATTTTTTTCAAAGTAAATTTTTGAAGGTAATTTGAACCATTGCATGTTATTTCTCCGTTTCGCGATAGTTTTAACGTTGATTAAGTTGATCGCAGATACGTTCTTAGAGACAGAGTTACGACCGTAAGAGCCACAACCTAATGTTAATGATGGAATCATTTCGTTGTAGATATTACCGATACCACCTTCAGCAGAAGGAGAATTTACTAAGATACGGCAAGCTTTCATTTTCAAGCCATATTGTAATTGCAAGTCTTCGTTTTCAGTGTGGATAACTGCAGTATGACCAAGACCACCTAATTCCAACATACCTTGTGCTAATTCAAAGCCGTGTTCAGTACTTTGGGCTTTCATCATCGCTAAAACAGGAGATAATTTTTCGCGAGATAATGGATAATCTGCGCCAACGCCGTCTAATTCTGCAATTAACATTTTTGTCCCTTCAGGAACTTTAATGCCAGCTAGTTTAGCAATTTCAGTTGCAGGATGACCAACAATTGCCGGGTTAACCGCATATTTGCCTTCGTTCATGACTGCATCTTCTAATTTTTTCAATTCTGATTTTTTCACAATATAACATTGATGTGCTTCAAATTCCGCTTTTACTGCTGCGTAGATTTCTTTGTCTACGATAACACCTTGTTCAGAAGCACAAATCATACCGTTATCAAATGTTTTTGAAACGATAACGTCATTTACTGCACGTTTAATTTTTGCTGTTTTTTCGATATAAGCTGGTACGTTACCTGCACCTACACCTAAAGCTGGTTTACCAGTTGAGTAAGCTGATTTCACCATGCCAGGACCACCAGTTGCCAATACAATTGCAACACCTGGATGATTCATCAATTTTTGCGTTGCTTCAATTGAAGAATGTTCTTTTTCAATCCATTGAATACAGTTTTCAGGAGCACCTGCTGCAATCGCTGCATCACGAACGATACGCGCTGCTTCTTTTGAACATTCTTGTGCAGATGGATGGAAAGAAAAGATTACTGCATTAGCAGTTTTCAATGAAATCATTGCTTTAAAAATAGTAGTTGAAGTTGGGTTAGTTGTTGGAACAACTGCTGCAACGACACCGACAGGACCTGCAACTTCGATTAGACCTTTTTGTTTGTCTTCGCCGATAACACCGACCGTTTTATCATGTTTAATTGAGTTCCAGATATATTCTGAAGCATACATATTTTTGATTGCTTTATCTTCAACAATCCCACGGCCAGTTTCTTCCACTGCCATTTTTGCTAAAGGCATATGTTTGTCTAAAGCAGCCATTGCCATTTCATGAACGATTTTATCTACTTGTTCTTGGGTAAAGTTTTCCATTTGTTTTGCAGCTTCATTTGCTTTTGCTGCCAACTCGTCGATTACTACATCCGTATCGATTACTTTAACTTCTTTTTCCAATGTCTTAGCCATTGTGTTCCTCCTAAAAGTTGGGTAATTTTCTTTGTTAATCATTTCACATACAGAACTATACACTATATTTTTTTCGTTGTAAATACTTTTTGTGATTTTTTTCACAGTTTTTTTAAATCAAATTTAGCCTTACTCTAACGGCGTTTTTCTAATCATTGATTTAAAAACAAAGAAAGCAGTTACAAAGTTTTTAAACTTTGGCACTGCTTTGAAAATATTTTTTTATTGTTTTAAGTAAAATGAAAATAGATTAATTATAACTTAAGTAATTTTTATTGGCAGTAACCCTAATTAGACATTCATTTATTCGTGCACTAATTTACAAAGAGTTAGAATACTCCTATTATAGTCCTCAAAGTTTTTATTTAAATAAAAGAAATTCGTCAAAAAAAAATCCTGCAAAATGCAGGATTAATCTTTGTCGCTATTGTCTTCAGTATCAGTAGGAGTAGAAATTAAATCTTCTGTCTTAACTTCTGTGACAGTATCGTCAACTACTACTGATTTACCAGGAGTGATTGATTTGATAGCTTGTTTGTCAAAAACAAGAAATACTCCTTCACAATCAATTGTTACTAATTTGTTCGTTTCGTCAACTTCAGCTAAGACGCCGTGCAAGCCGCCGATTGTTACAACTTCATCACCTGGTTTCATTGCGTTTAACGTATTTTGACGTTCTTGTTGTTGTTTTTTTGTTGAACGTGACATAAACCACATTGCTCCTAACAACACAACGAACATAAGAATTGTTGGTAAGCCGCCCATTTTATTCACCTCGTTTAATTTAATTCACAAGAATAACTTTAACAAAGATTCTTTACTTAAACTAGTTTTTTCTATGAATTTTAAAAACTTTTCGCATTTTCTTTATTGTAACCATACTCTTCAAAGAAAGATTGGCGGAATTCTAATAAATTATCGTCCATAATCGCTTGACGGACTTGTTTCATCAAATTCAACAAGAAATACAAATTATGATACGTTGTTAAGCGAATACCAAACGTTTCATCACAATGAATTAAGTGACGAATATAAGCCCGACTATAATTACGACAAGTATAGCAATCACATTTTTCATCTAGCGGTCTAAAATCATGGGCAAATTTTGCATTTTTCACAACCAGGCGTCCTTTAGACGTCATGCAAGTACCATTTCGTGCAATCCGTGTAGGTAACACACAATCAAACATATCGATCCCGCGAATCACACCGTCAATTAAGGAATCCGCCGCACCAACACCCATTAAATAGCGGGGTTTGTGGTCTGGAATTAGTGGTGTGGTAAAGTCTAAAACGCGATTCATCTCTTCTTTTGGTTCGCCAACAGATAATCCCCCGATAGAGTAACCAGGAAAATCCATGCCAATTAAATCTTTGGCACTTTGACGTCGTAAATCTTCAAAGCCTGCGCCTTGAATAATCCCAAATAATCCTTGCTGGTTAGGATTGGCATGGGCTTTTAATCCTCTTTCAGCCCAACGTGAAGTTCGTTCGACTGATTTTTTGACATAATCATAACTTTCGTCAAATGGTGGACATTCATCAAAACTCATCATAATATCTGATCCCAATTTATTTTGAATATCAATGGCTTTTTCTGGTGATAAAAAGAGCGGTGCTCCATTTAAATGGTTTTTAAAATGAACTCCTTCTTCAGTGATATTACGCATATCAGCTAATGAGAAAACTTGGAAACCGCCGGAGTCTGTTAAAATAGGTTGATCCCAGTTCATAAATTTGTGTAAACCGCCCGCTTCTGCGACTAAATCTTCTCCCGGACGTAACCACAAATGGTAAGTATTACTTAAAATTACGCCAGCACCCATTTCCTTTAATTCTTCTGGAGCCATTGTTTTGACTGTGGCTAGTGTTCCTACTGGCATAAACATCGGTGTAGGAAAAGTCCCATGTGGGGTGATTAATTCTCCCAATCGTGCACCAGTATGTTTTTCTTTTTTAATTAAACGGTATTTGATGGCAGGTTCTTGCGCCATTTTGCTCCCTACTTTCTACTTTGTTCTTTGTAGCTTCAATCATCATAAAGGCTGCGCAAAAAATTTGCAAGGTCATAATTTTGACTGTTATTTTCTCTTAATAAATGTGCCTTTATTTGGCAAAAAAATGCCTTATTATTAAAAATTTCTTGTAATTTCCAAAAGTTAAAGTTTTTGTTATACTGAACTTACTTAAAAAAAGGAGTTGAAAAAATGAAATCATCTGGTGAATTAAAGTTAGAAGCGAAACAAATGTTACAAGGGCGCTGGAAAGATGCTGTTTTAATGAACTTAATCCCAACTGTTATCGGCATTGCCATTGCAGCAATTATTATCATTCCTCTTATTGCAATTATCGGTGGCGTCGCATTTTTTAGTCCAGAGACATTGGACACTGTTTCAAATGGGATGGGCAATAATGGTGATGTTTCCTGGACAGCACAAATTGGCAATCAAGGCGGCGGCATTCTTAGCGGATTGCTAACAACTATTTTTGTTTCTGGAATGTCTTGGACGTTTTTAGATATTTATCGGGGGAAACGGGTAGATATTAACCCTCTAAGTGATGTTTTCCGAGCATTTAAAAGTCCTTTCTTAGTTGGTGTTGTATGTATTTATCTACTTTCAACTATCTTTATTGGTTTGTGGTCATTGCTGTTATTGATTCCTGGGATTATTAAAAGTTATTCTTATGCCCAAGCCAACTTTATTTACTATGATATTTTAGAAGGTACCGGTCAAAAACCAGGCTATCTAGAATGTATCACGGCAAGTCGTCGTTTAATGAACGGTTATAAAGGCCAATTATTCTGGTTGGATTTAAGTTTCATCGGTTGGCATATCCTAGCAGTCTTAACATGCGGTATTGGCTACTTATGGTTAAATCCTTATATTTACGCTACTAAAGCTGCTTTTTACAACAACTTACCAAATGAAGCGGAAACTTTTTAATCCATGCTCTCTGAAAAAATTAAGTGAATTAAAAAAGGCGTGACAGTAGTTACTTATGGATCGCCATTTATAAAAAAGGAGCTGTGACAAAAATTGTCACAGCTCCTTTTTTATTGATTGTAAGTTTTCAAATGATTTTTAGTCTTCATCTGATGAAAAATGGAACTTGATCATTTCGTTTACAAATACTGGTACAATTGACAATATCGCCACTAAGAACCAGTGATTTAAACTAATGTGAACCAAATTAAATAATTCTTGTGTAAAAGGTAATAACGCGATAGCAGTCGTAATCAAAATCGCCAATACAGCCATTTCAAAAAGCGATTTATTCGATGATAATTTCACTTGAAAAATGGAACGACTACTCCGGACATTAAAGACATGAATAATTGAAGAATAAGCTAAGACTAGAAAAGCAACCGTTTGACCAACTTCTGGACTTGCATCAACCCAAGGGCTGACACTATCCACAAAAGAACCTAAATAATAACCAAAAAGTGTCACGACAGTAAAAATACCTGCATTTACCGCAATTTTTTTCCAAAGTCCGCGAGCAAAAATTCCTTCATGTGCTGGAATTGGCGGCTCATTCATAATTCCCGCTTCTGCCGGTTCTCTACCTAAAGCAAACCCAGGTAATCCATCGGCTACCACATTAACAAATAATAATTGAACAGCACTAAAAGGTGCACCCCAGCCAATCAGCATCGCAATTAAAACGATAAAGATTTCGGAGATATTACAACTTAATAAAAAGTTGATTGCTTTACGAATATTTTGATAAACAGTCCGTCCTTGTGCAACTGCATCGACAATCGTCGCAAAGTTATCATCTGTTAAAACAATATCTGCAGCTCCTTTGGCCACATCTGTTCCGGTGATTCCCATGGCACAACCAACATTACTGGCATTTAATGCGGGTGCATCGTTGACACCATCACCTGTCATCGCCACCACTGCGCCTGTTCGCTGCCATGATTTAACAATTCTAATTTTATCTTCTGGCGTTACCCGGGCATAGACGGTTAAATCTTTTACTTTCCCATCTAGTTCTTCGTCCGTTAATTTTTGTAATTGTGCTCCTGAAATTGCTTGTTTCTTATGATTTAAGATTCCTAATTCTTTGGCTATCGCGCTAGCTGTCACCACGTGATCGCCGGTAATCATAACTGTTTTGATACCTGCTTTACGGGCTTTTTTGATTGCCCCTTTACTTTCCGGACGCGGCGGATCAATCATCCCCACTAAACCGAGTAATCGTAAATCTTGCTCCAAATTTTCTGAAGTAATTTCAGTAGGTTCTTCTTCAAAAACCCGATATCCCACTGCGATTACCCGTAATGCTTTTTTACCAAAACGATCATTGACGACTTGGGCTCGCTCAACATCGCCATAATGAAATTTAGGCATTAAGACATCAAAGGCACCTTTTGTAACAGAAAGAAACTTTTTATTGCCCATCTTATGGACAGTCGTCATCATTTTTCGCTTCGAATCAAAAGGCAATTCAGCAATCCGGGGGTATTCTTCATCCAATTCTTTTTTTGTGTGATAATTTTCTTCAATCGCACGCACAATCGCAACTTCAGTCGGATTACCTTTGACTACTACTTCATCGTCCTCGCCTTTTTCCACGATCACATCGGTACAAAGACTAGCGATTTTTAATACCTCCATCGCTTCAGCAGTCATGCCATCTTCAACATCAGTTACTTCATCTCCACGCGACCAAACTCGACGAACTTGCATTTTATTTTGTGTTAAAGTCCCAGTCTTATCGGAACAAATTACGCTGGCTGTGCCCAATGTTTCCACTGCTGGTAATCGTCTAATAATGGCATTTTTCTTCGCCATTTTTTGCACACCATACGCTAGAGTCAAGGTAACAATGACGGTTAATGTTTCTGGAACTGCTGCGACGGCTAAAGAAACAGATGTCATAAACATTTCTAAAAGTGGTTCATTTTGCAAGTAGCCAATAAAAAAGACTAAGGCGGCAGCAACTAGGGCAATTAAACTAATTTGTTTTCCTAATTGATTTAATCGCTTTTGCAACGGAGTCAAAGACGTCCCGGAATCACTTAAGAGGCCTGCGATTTTACCCATTTCAGTTTCCATACCAGTACCAGTCACAATTGCTTGGCCCCGGCCATTTACGACAGTACAGCCTTTAAACACCATATTTTGCTGATCACCTAAAGGTAACTCTTCTTCACTGATAAAATCAGCATCTTTTTCTACCGGCTCACTTTCCCCGGTCAACGCAGACTCCTCAATTCGCAATTGGGAAGCTTGCGTTAAACGAGCATCCGCCGCAATCATCGCACCGTTTTCAATTACCAATAAATCCCCTGGTACCAATTCATCGGCGTCAATATCTTTTTGCTGTCCCTCTCTGATGACGGTAGCGGTTTGTTTGTTCATATCTTGCAACGCACTTAGCGCTTTTTCAGCATTTCCTTCTTGGACAATCGTCAAAACAGAATTAATGACAATAATCGCAATAATCAAAATTCCTTCAAATAAATCGCCATGCTCTGTCGCAATCGCAGTATAAAATGAAATAATCGCCGCCACCATTAAAACTAAGGTGGTGAAATCTGTTAAGCTCAGTAAAACCTTTTTCAGCATAGAATCTTTTTTCTCTTCAGCAAAACGGTTTGGTCCATATTTTTCATAGCGCGTTTGGGCTTCTTTGTTACTAAGTCCGTCTTGAGTTTGTGAAGAAAATTCCTTCACTATTTCATCTGCTGTTTTTTTATAATAGTCCATCATCTTCTCTCCCTTTATTTTATTCATAATTTAACTATAACATATGATTTTTTAAGACCACAAACTATATGCGGTTTTTTCACAATTGTTCAAAAAATATTCACAATTAACGTAGGAAATTTTATTTTACAAAATAGGAGCCTATCTCTTGTAAGCGCTTTTATACCGTGCTATACTATGGGTGTAAGGAAGGAAGATATTTGTTGGAAAGGAGATCTCGAAAAGAAGATAAATTAAACAAGCTAAAAGTTGTTCGATGTACAAGATTCACCTAGATTTATATGTGTGAAGTAAAAAAATTATAAATAGTGAATGCGTATTAGAGGTTGAAATTTAACACAACAAGTAGTAAAAAATCAATACGTAACAATTACAGGATACAAGATTACAAGTGAATAGCAACAAGAATCACATGTTTTAGTGTAGAAAATGTAGTGAAAACAAAATTTTATGTTTAACACAAGAGATTGATACTTTGCATATATAAACTGCAAATAACCCTTTTCAACAAATCCTTCCATGATATAAAAGAGGATGGGCACTCGAGAGCCCATCCTCTTTCTTTGTGTCTGATAAATTTCCCAAGAAAACAAAAACAAGAAGAGACCACTTGTATTTAAAGCGGTCTCTTCTTCTTTTTAAAACTATTAGTCTAATCAAGGCGTTTAAAATAGCTTTTGCTGCTTGAGGTCAACTATTTTACAAACATCGCATCACCAAAACTAAAGAAGCGGTAACGGGCTTCAATCGCATGTTGATAAGCTGCTAATGTTAATTCGCGCCCAGCAAAAGCACTTACCAACATTACTAAGGTTGATTTTGGCAAATGGAAGTTAGTGCTAAAAGCTTGAACAATTTTAAATTCATAACCTGGTGTAATAAAAATATCTGTCCAGCCACTGTCGGCCTTAATTTCACCATTAAATTTGGTGCCGATTGTTTCCAATGTGCGAATCGAAGTTGTTCCAACAGCTACAATTTTGCCCCCACTTACCCGCACTTCATTTAGCTCTTGTGCGGCTTTTTCTGTTAAACGATAAAATTCACTGTGCATATGGTGTTCAGCAATATTGTCGACACTAACCGGTCTAAAAGTACCAAGACCTACGTGTAACGTTAAATAAACCAGTTTTACCCCTTTGGCTTCAATTGCTGCTAATAATTCTGGGGTGAAGTGTAAACCAGCTGTTGGTGCTGCCGCTGAGCCATTTTCTTTGGCATAGACAGTTTGATAACGATCTGGATTTTCCAAACGTTCTTTAATATAAGGAGGTAAAGGCATTTCTCCAAGTGATTCCAAAATTTCCAAAAAGATACCATCATATTTAAACGTAATAATACGTCCGCCGTGTTCTAATTCTTCTTCTACAACCGCTTTTAGCCGTCCATCACCAAAGACAATTTCTGTCCCAATTTTTGCTCTTTTAGCCGGTTTAATTAATGTTTCCCACGTATCACCTGTGGTATTGGTTAAAAGGAGTACTTCTAAATGACCACCTGTATCCGGTTTTTCGCCATGCAAACGCGCAGGCAAAACGCGTGTGTCATTCATCACCAATGCATCGCCTGGATTTAATTCATCAATAATATCACTAAAATGTTTATCTTCCATTTCCCCTGTTTGTCGATTTACAACTAACAGTCGTGAACTCGATCGTTTTTCCAATGGTGTTTGCGCAATCAGTTCCTCTGGCAAATCAAAATCAAAATCTTCTGTTGTTAACATTTTTACCACTCTTTTCTGAAATTGTCTTTTGTATTTTAACACTTTTTATAGTGCTTGACGATGAATGAGACACATTACTTGCTGAAAACTTTTTTAGTCGTTAAACTTACATAAAGTAAGAAAATAGTGCGATTGCTATCGTGTGATTTTTCTAATTCCTAAAAGAGGTGTCTTTTATGCCAGCTTTTCATCATATTTCATTGTTAACTAAAAATCGCAAGAAAAATATTGCGTTTTATACCCAGTTGCTGGGGATGCGCTTTGTCAAAAATACTGTCAATCAAGAAAATACGCGGATGCTCCATTATTATTATGGGGACTACACTGGCAGTCCTGGTAGTGTTGTAACGTTTTTTATCGTTCCCCACTTAGGACAACGTTACGATCACGATCACTTTTTAGCCACCATCGGCCTCAATATTCCTGCTGATAGCTTAAATTATTGGTATGAACGATTAACAAATGCAGGTGTGGCTGTCACCAAACAAGAAAAACAATTATTTTTTGAAGATCCTGATAATGTAGCGCTTATTTTAAACGAAGTCACGGAAGGACCTCTAAAACCTGAATTGCAGGTTCAAAATGATGTGCCTGGTGACAAACAAATATTAGGGCTTGCTTCTACCCAATTGCATGTCTCAGATATTACAGCAACAACTGATTTCTTTAAACGCTATTTGGATTGGACCGTTGAAGATGACAAAATAAGATTAAGTACGAATGAACACTTAGAGCTTTATCAAACTGAAATAAACGAAAAAATGCGGATGGGACGTGGCAGCATTGATCATGTGGCGTTTGCTGTCAAAGATGATGCGGCCTTACAAGACTTATATAAAAGAGCCCAAGCACAAGATTGGCAAATTGAGGAGATTATTTCCCGCGGCTATTTCAAAAGTCTTTATATTCGCGAACCTGGTGGTAATCGTTTAGAATTTGCAACAATGTCTCCTGGCTTTACGATTGATGAACCGTTAGAAACGTTAGGAGAAAGTTTTGCGCTGACGCCATTTTTAGCAAATAAACGTTCTGAAATTGAAGCCAACTTGTATCCGGTTGATTAGATTCGCCATAGTTTTACACTACACTCTGCTAAAAGTTTAGCAGAGTGTTTTTTTCATTAAAAAAAGCGGTATCAATTTTTCTACCAAATAGAAATTTTTCCCAAAATATGCGTATTATTTGTCATATCCTTCATTTACTTACATACTAGTAGTGATACATAACTGGGAAAATGATGAAGAGGTGAAGTAAATTGATCGAATTTCAACACGTAACAAAAATTTATAAAGGCGGTAAAGTCGCTGTCGAAGACGTCAATTTGTCTTTTAACAAAGGCGAATTTATTTGTTTTATCGGAACAAGTGGTTCTGGTAAAACAACGTGTATGCGCATGATTAATCGAATGAACGAACCGACAAAAGGTAAAGTCCTCATTAACGATAAAGACGTCAAAGACGTTAATCCTGTGGAATTACGCCGCCAAATTGGCTATGTCATTCAAAATATTGGTTTAATGCCTCATATGACGATTCGCGAAAACATTACTTTAGTCCAAAAGTTGATGAAAGTCGATGAAGAGACACGCAAACAGACAGCTGAAAAAATGATTGATTTAGTCGAATTACCCCGTGAAATGTTAGATCGTTATCCAGCGGAACTTTCTGGCGGTCAACAACAACGAATTGGTGTCGTACGGGCCTTAGCAGCCAACCAAGATATTATTTTAATGGATGAACCTTTTGGTGCGTTGGATCCGATTACACGGGATGCGTTACAAGATTTAGTCAAAGATTTACAAGAACGGTTAGGCAAAACAATTGTTTTTGTTACCCACGATATGGACGAAGCTTTAAAATTGGCCAATCGCATTGTCATTATGAGTGAAGGCAAAGTGATTCAATTTGATACTCCGGAAAATATCCTGCGTAATCCTGCCAATGAATTTGTTGAAGAATTAATTGGCGAAGACCGCCTACTACAAGCTAAGCCGGATACTACGACGGTTGGTGAAGTTATGCTAAACAATGCCATTACGATTACTCCAGAAAAATCTTTACGCGAAGCCATCTCTTTGATGCGGGAAAAACGGGTTGATACCTTATTAGTTACAGATAACAGTAAGATTTTAAAAGGTTATATTGACGTTGAATCCATAGATAAAATGCGCGGCAAAGCTTCAAGTGTGGGGGATATTTTAAATAAAGACGTTTTCTATGTAAAAGAAGATAAATTATTGCGGGACGTTTTACAGCGTATTTTAAAACGTGGCTTAAAATATGTTCCAGTTGTGGACCAAAAAACACGGGTCGTTGGCATCTTAACTCGCGCCTCATTGGTTGATATTGTCTATGATGTCTTATGGGGTGATGAAACTTCTATTAGTGAAGCGATTGAATCTGCAAAAGAGGAGGCGTAGAGGATGGCTGATTTTTTTGCAAAGCATGGTTCAGAAATTTTAAACAAAAGTTTTGAGCATATTTATATCTCCTTTTTTGCTTTAATATTGGGAATTATAATTGCCGTGCCGCTTGGTGTTCTTTTGACGCGCTTTAAAAAAGCGGCTAACATTGTTATCACTGTTACGAGTGCGTTACAAACGATTCCTTCTCTCGCTCTTTTAGCGCTGATGATTCCGATTTTTGGTGTCGGAAAAGTACCTGCGATTATCGCGTTATTCATCTATTCTCTTTTACCAATTTTACGTAATACTTATATTGGGATGAAAAATGTTGACGGCAATTATTTGGATGTGGCGCGTGGTATGGGAATGACAAATTTGCAGTCCATCTTTAGTGTCGAACTACCGATTGCGATGCCAACGATTATGGCTGGGATTCGCTTAGCCTCTGTTTATGTGATTGCTTGGGCTACTCTTGCTTCTTATATTGGCGCTGGCGGCTTGGGTGACTTGATTTTCAGTGGTTTAAACAACTACCAACCTGATTTAATCTTTGCAGGCACAATTCCTGTTACATTATTGGCCTTACTAAGTGATTTCCTTTTGGGATTGTTAGAAAATTACTTAACACCAAAAGCATTAAGGGGGACGGATTAATGAAAAGAATAAAAACACTCTTCCTTACACTTATGACTACTGTTTTATTAGCGGGGTGTTCTTTTCCCGGATTAGCTTCTTCTAGTAGTGAAAACACGGTCGCAATTACGGGCGGTATCACTTCTGAAGCTCAAATTTTGGCAAGCTTAGTTGCTGGCATGATTGAACATTACACCGATTTAGATACAACAATTATTAATAATTTGGCAACAACTACAATTAACAATCAAGCCATGGTCAATGGCGATGCTCAAATTTCGGCAGCTCGATACACTGGGACTGATTTAACAGCTACTTTAGGTCTGGAACCAGTGAAAAGCCCTGAAGAAGCTTTTAAAATTGTAAAATCAGAATTCAACAAACGTTATCAACAAACTTGGTTTAAATCTTATGGTTTTGATAACACGTATACCTTTTTAGTACGGAAAGATACTGCTAAAAAATACAATTTGAAAAAAATTAGCGACTTGAAAAATGTTAGTGACGAATTGGTTGCCGGCGTCGATACGTCTTGGATTAATCGTAAAGGCGATGGATATGACGGATTTCAAAAAGAGTATGGCTTCTCGTTTAAAAATATCTTACCCATGCAAATTGGTTTAGTATATGACGCTGTAGCCGCCGGTAAAATGGATATTGTCTTGGGCTACTCGACTGACGGCCGAATCGCCAGCTATGATTTGGTGATGCTAGAAGATGACTTAAAATTCTTCCCGCCTTATGATGCAGCGGCTATTGCCGATAATGCCTTGTTAAAAAAATATCCTGATCTGCAAACGGCACTGGGCCGCTTAGAAGGCGTCATTGATACACCCCAAATGCAAAAACTAAACTACGAAGCTGACAACAATTTAGTCGAGCCTTCTGTCGTTGCTGAAAAATTTCTTAAAGACAATCACTATTTCGAAGGGAAGTGAGTAAATGGACTTGCAAAATATGAATTTAGCCGAACAATTTATTTATTACTTTAGAGAAAATGGCAGCTACGTTTTCAGTCAATTTTTACGTCACTTCTTAATTTCGATTTACGGAGTACTATTGGCAGCGATTGTAGCAATTCCATTAGGGATTTTAATTTCCAAAAGACATAAATTAGCCGATTGGGTTATTCGAATCGCCAACGTCATTCAAACCGTCCCACAACTCGCAATGCTATCCATTTTAATGATTGGTTTAGGTTTGGGCGTTAATGTCGTGATTGTAACAGTTTTCCTTTATTCCATTTTGCCAATTGTCAAAAATACGTATACTGGCATGAAACAAGTAGATAAAAATGCCTTAGACGTTGGTAAAGGGATGGGTATGACGAGTTGGCAACGGCTTTACCTTATTGAATTACCCCTTTCGATTTCTGTCATTATGGCGGGGATACGTAATGCCTTAGTGGTAGCCATCGGGATCACAGCTATCGGCGCTTTCGTGGGGGCTGGTGGTCTAGGTGATATCATTATTCGGGGTACCAATGCCACAGATGGCGCTTCTATTATTTTAGCCGGTGCTTTACCTACTGCTTTAATGGCAATTTTCACGGACTGGATTTTGGGAATGGTGGAACACCGTTTAGATCCAGCCGGCAAAACATCTAAATAGTAAGAAAGCGAAATAAACTCCATCAGCCCTCAAATAATAAGAGGAAATTTTGATAAATTGCTCTTCAAATTTCTTGAAATTTCGGCTTATTGCAGAAGAGAACGTATTCGTTTTGATAGACACAAAGAAAAGTGAAATGAACGTATTTAGCTTTTTCATATTAAGGAAAATTGATACGGATCGGACTTATTTCTTTTGAAAAGTATCTAATTCCTTTTTCCACAAAAAAGATCTAAAAAATACCGTTACGCAGTAGCAACTTACGTGCCACTTTGTAACGGTATTTCCATGTCTTTTTTTATTTCTTCAAATGATAACTGTACGTTCCAACGACAATATTTTGACGCCAAGACAAACGCAGACGCAAACGCAAACTGGTTTGATTGTGCAAGATATTTTGCCAACGCCGCCGCGGTACAAATTGGGGAATGATTACCGTTGTCGTATAGTTATGTTTCATAGCGTTCTTGCTAACTAGATCGACATAACGGATAATCGGATTTTCAATTGAACGGTAAGAGGAATGAACAACAGAAAAACGAACATCTGGGAAATTCTGTTTGAACTCGGCTTCAATTTCTTTTTCTTTTTTTACATCTTCATCTAAAGAAACATGCATTGCCACAACGTAATCACCAATCGATTGCGCATAATTCAAAGCCCCCACATTTACACGGGTAACATTTCCGACTAAAACAATTACAGTATTGCCGTCATAGGTATGAAGCTTGGCTTCATCCTCCATTAGACGCAGCTGTTCGGCAACTTTGCGATAATGATCATGGATTTTGTAAAAAATGAAAAGTAAGACCGGCATAATAATAAAGAAAGGCCAAATATCACCAAGGCGATAAACAAATAAAATCGTAATAATCGCGTAAGAAATAAAAGCTCCTACAATATTGGCGATTGATTTTTTTAGCCAGCCACTGCCTTGCTTTTGCCAATGACGTACCATTCCGGTTTGGGATAACGCAAAAGGAATAAATACCCCAATAGAATAAAGCGGAATTAAACGTTCTGTTGACCCTTGAAAAATAAACAATAGGACAATAGACCCAGCCGCTAGGGTAATAATCCCATTCGAATAGCCCAGGCGGTCACCACGGTCTTGATACATGTGGGGCATAAATTTATCCTTAGCCAAGTTATAGGCTAAAACAGGAAAAGCAGAAAAACCAGTATTAGCCGCTACCGCTAAAATTAACGCTGTTGTAAATTGCAGGGCGTAATACATAATCCCATGACCAAAAACAGCTTCGCCAATTTGAGATAAAACCGTTACTTCTTGTTTAGGCACAACACCATACCAATAGTTAATAAATGTAATCCCTACAAAGAAGAATCCTAAAATACTCGCCATAATTGCTAAAGTTGCAGCAGCATTTTTTGCCCGTGGCTTTTTAAAGAATGGTACAGCATTGCTAATGGCTTCTACCCCAGTTAAAGAAGATGAACCAGAAGAAAATGCCCGTAAAATTAATGCAATCGAAATTCCCGGAACAACTGCTCCTGGTAATGCAGTCGCATTTAATGGTTGTATGCCACTAATAATCTTAAATAATCCTACCGCAATCAAAATCGTAATTACAGCGATGAATGTATAAACCGGCACCATCAAAAAACTAGCTGATTCCCTTAAGCCCCGCAAATTCATCATCATAATAAGTAAAACGATAAAAATTGAAATGGCAACCTGATGGCCATATAGCGCTGGAACAGCAGAAGTTATAGCTTCTGCTCCGGCAGAAACAGATACAGCAACAGTCAACATATAGTCAATTAGGAGTGAGCCTCCAGAAATAAGCCCCGCGTTACGTCCCAGATTTTCACTACTCACCACATAGGCGCCCCCACCATGCGGATAGGCATGGATAATCTGACGGTACGACAAGGTTAGTGAAACCAATAAAATAATAACAAAAGCTGCAATAGGCAATGAGTACCAAATTGCTGCCGTGGACAACGCTACTAATACGACAACGATTTGCTCGGTTCCGTATGCAATGGAAGATAGCGCATCAGAAGATAATAAAGCTAACGCCGCAAAACGCGTTAATTTTTGATCATCATTTTCTGCAGACTTTAAAGGCCGCCCTACTAACAGCCGTTTTAAATAATTCACTTTTCCTTACTCCTTTACAAAATATTTAATCTCACAAACTTACTCATAGTTATTTTGTCACAACCCAAAAAATAAAAATAATTACTGCAATCAAGAGTGTATGCTACGCCTCTCGTTTGAAAATGTCAATGAAAATTTCATTTAAATATCCGTGGTTTTTTTAAGTAGTTTCAAGCATAATCAGCAAAGTAAAGTAATCGCTTTCTAAAACACTTAGTAAAGAGGACAAATTGCAGCAATTTCAATTCTACAATTTGTCCTCAACTATCTTAATGGAAGAAGTGACTTTCTTTAGTCATATTTCCTAGTTTTTTGGTCGCACCCTCTAAGTATGGGTAGACAATTGCACCAACAACACCAAAGAAAATAAAGAGTCCTAACATAATGAAAATATTAGGCCAAGCATTGGGCCAATAGATTCCTCCTGCTGACTCCCGTAATAAATCAACCGCATGAGTAAACGGCAACAATGGATTAATCATTTGGAAGAACTTGCCTGAAACTTGAATGGGATAATTCCCCCCACCACCAGAAATTGAGAGCACAAGGATAATAATCGCAATCCCTTTTCCGATATTGCCAAATAAAGCTGCCAACACATAGACAATCATCATAAAGGCAAGTCCAACTAATAATCCAAATAAAACAGCATAAACTGGTTGCTTGACATCTACACCTAATAAGAAGTAATTCCCTAAGGTTACAATCAGAGCTTGCCCTACTCCTTCTGTTAAGAAAGTTAACATCCGTGCTACAAAAGTTTCTCGTTTTGAAAAACGACCTTTGTTTTTATCTTCAATGTAAACATCTGTCGCAGCTACACTAGATAAAAGTAATGCCCCAACCCATAAACATAGCGCTGTATAAAAAGGCGTGCTGGCAGAACCATTGTTTGCCATCGGGTACATTTGATTGGTTTTTAAAGCAACAGGATTGGTGAAAAATTCACTTTCTTTATTGGCATCTAATTTCAACAACTTAATAATTTCACCAAGATCCGCAGTTTCTTCACCTTTTTTAATGGCAGCTGCGGCTTTTTCAATTCCAGTTCGTAGCGATGGCCAGTTATTTTGAATCAGATCTGTAGCCACATCTAAGGCTTTTTCAACTTCTGGTAATTTTTCATTCACCATTCCCATCGTACTGGTCAAATCTTTTTTAATTCCAGGCCAATCTTTTTCATAAAAGTCGACTGCTAAAGCCAATTTTTTCTCAACTTCTGGCAAATCATTTTTATACAAATCGGCACCTTTATTAATACCAGAAACAATCGCATTCATATGTCCATTTAACATCACATTTGCGTCATGCAACTCTTTACCAATCGCTGGCATTTCTTTTTGATATTTTTCTAAAATAGTAACCGCGTTTGTGATAGTCGTCTTAGTTGAAGACAATAGTGATTGAAAATCAATATGTTGGGCTTTTGTTAACAATCCATCAGCAGTATTAATAGTATTAATTAATTGGGTTAAACCTTTTGAAATTTCACTGGAAATCTCAGTTGCATCAATACCACTTAAAACCTTATTCACTTCATCGCCTATATCTTGGACTTGGTCGATAAAGTTAAGCGCTGCATTGACATCCCCGGCTTGAATATAGCCATTTAACGTGGTGATCCGAGTCGCTAAACCATTAATCAGCGTTTTGGCATTATTTAAGCGACTGACTAAATCTTGTAAAATTTGACTATCACTGGCATTGGGTAACTTGTTGATAAAATCAATCAGATTTTGAATAATTGTCTGCTGCGTATTTAAATGGCTAACAAAATCTTGTAACGTTTTGTCGATCGCCTTTTTTTCTTCAGTAGATAACTGATTATCTTTTAAAGCTGTAGCGACATCTTCTAACGCACTATTTAATTCTGTATGAATAAATTGCAAATTATTTAAAATCATATTGACACTTTGCGTAATATTAGGAATGGCCTTTTGAAGTTCTTCGGCTCCTTCTTTTGTCGTATTTGCAAATTCTTGTGCTTGATTGCCTAATTTTTGAATATCAGGTAAAATCCCTTGGACTTGTTCAATAATTGTCAGTCCTTGTTTAGCATCCTTAATTCCGGCATTCATGGTACTCTTGATATTCTCAAAATCACCATCCACCATTGCTAACTGCTTACCTGCATTTTGTATCTCGGGAATTTTAGCCTGTAAATCCAGAATAATTGCCGCTTCTTTTTTCAATTGCGGCATTTTATCATTCAAACTGACTAATTTATTTCCCATTTCATCCACTTGTGGCAAATAATCAATAAATTGATTGGCTTTATTCAATTTTTCTTTAATTTCAGGCATTTTCCCTTTTAACGCTACAACTTCTTTGGTATAGCCTTCAATTTGATCCAAATTATCATTGGTAGTTAAAATCAAATTTTTCACTTTGTTAATGCTGACTAAATTACTATCAATATCATAGCCTACTTCATTAAATACTTTCATTAATGTATTGCTGGCAGTATCAATAAACTGACTCGAAATCTGCTCTTGCAAACTAGTGGCACCTTTATCAGCAATTTTTGGAGCAATCGCATTAATTTTTTCATTAATATAATATTCAATTGTCGGTTTTTTAATCGTCCCCGTGGTAAAACTCAACAAATCTTGGGAAAATTCTTTGGGTAAATAAATCCCGGCATAATATTTTCCCGAGCGTACGCCTTTTGTCAGGTCTTCTTTTGAATCTACAAAACGCCAACCTAACTGTTTATTCTTATGAAGCGTATCAATCACCTGATCGCCAATTTCTACTTTCTTGTCCTGTAAACTGGCACCCGCATCATCGCTATAGACGGCAATTGGCAATTCCCCAGTATTCCCATAAGGATCCCACAAAGCTTTAATGTTAAACCAAGCGTATAAAGAAGGTAAAATCATTAACGCAACAATCAGAAAAGTTGCCATCGGATTTTTAAAAATTCGTTTCCAGTCTGTTTTATATAATTCAAAAACATTTTTAATATGCTGCATATTCATCACCTTTATTTTTTTCTGCTTGCTTACTTTACCACGCTTTAAAATTAGCTGCCATCTTAAAAAATTGTAATCCTATTGTCTTTTTGACACTTATGACAATCTGTCATAAAGAAAAGGCTTGCAATTTTGCTACATTTCCAACCTTCTTAAGCATTACTTTAAGTTTATCAAAATTATCATTATATAGAAATAAATACGGTTCTTTTGAAAAACGAATGAAAGAGGGATGACAAAAATCTTGTCATCCCTCCTTTTTCTAAAGAAACGGTATTTCAGAAGCAGCTTCTGTCAAAACCGCTTTATTCTTTACAACGTTTCCAAAAAATCTAAGAGAACTTTTAAACTTGTGCCTTGCAAAAATGGCGTCAAGCCAATTTCCGCAGGATCACGATGATTGGCAGGGAGACTTTGATCTGGAATTAATACGACATTCATTCCCGCTTGCATCGCTGCTTTGGCTCCCGTCAAAGAATCTTCTGCCGCCAAGGTATATTTAGGATTTGCTTTAACTTTTGCCGCTGTAGCTAAATAAATCTCAGGATCAGGTTTTAGTTCTTTTACGTCATCACCAAACGTAATCGCATCAAAAAAAGGCGCTAAATCAAAATAATCCAAGTACATCTGTCCTCTTTTTTTCAATGTTGACGTTGCGAGTCCACAGTATAGATTTTTTTCTCGGACCTTTGCTAAAGTTTCTTTGGCATAAGGCTTCAGCTTCAAGGCACCTCTAGCTAATTCATCGGCAATAAAAACTTCCCGCTCCGCTTTCATTTCTTCGACAATCTCTTTTGAACCAAAGTGATTGGCTAATTTGGCCATCGTTTGACTGGCACTTTGGCCACTCCACCCTCTCATATCCGCTTCTGTTAATGAAATACCATGATTTTTTGCAACTTTCAGCCAGCCTCGTTGATACATTTGTTCACTGTCTAATAGCAAACCGTCCATATCAAAAATTACCATTTCTATCATCAAATCACCCTAAATTCTTTGCTTTTAAAAATTTTTCCACAGTTAAATCAAACATTTCGCTGACTTTTTCTGGCGCTTGTGCATACGACAAATTGATAGTTGGTGTTGCCAAACTATCAAAAGCGCTTAGCGGTTGTAAATTCGCTACATCAAAAGTCACTTTTGGTGCGTGAATGGTTTCTCCGCAAGGCCCTGAATGAATAATTGCAAGTTCGGCTTTATCCTCTGATAAAAAACGTAGACGATAAAAAACACCATCTAAAAATTCTCGTTGCTCGCTGTAGTTTTCTTTAATTTTTTGCCACTGCTCTTTTTTCATCCTCATTCCCCCAGTTACTCTTATTATAATCCAAAAAGTACCATCTAACCAATACTGGTTAGATGGTACTTTTTTAAGCTGCCACCGTTAGATTATTGTTTTTTACGCTTATTTAATGATTCGTCCATAATAAAGGTTGCTATGCGTTCATTCGACTGGCGGCTAGGGTAAACAGAACGACCAGAGCGGAAGTCTGCTGTATCTAGTTTTTCCAAATAACGATCCGAAGCTTCTTTTTGAATCGAAATAACACGTCTATTCAAAACATCCCAGTCCGTTTCAGAAAGATAGTTATCCACAATCATCAAGTTCCTGTTTTGATAATTATGAATCTGATCATTCGTAATCACTAAGTCGTATTCTTCAAATTGTTTCATTTCAACTGGTGAAATAAAAAGTGGCGATTCCTTATACAAGTCAATTTTAAACCGTTCTCCGTATTGTCCCTTTAGCAAGCTACGCAACATATTGGCATGACGTATTCCCATATCACTAACAACTAAAATTGATAGACGACGGCGTAAACTTTCTAGCTGAATCGGCAAGTTTTCCCATTCTTTTAACAAAATACATAAAACATCTGACTCCGTTTTTTGTACCCAAGGAAAATTACAGTCCTTTTCAATTTCTTTTAAATTCACACTAACAATCTTTGAAAAAATAGGATAAATACGCTGAATATTTTGAGCAGATTCTTGACTTTGATTATGCAAAATTTCACGATCATAGGGATATAGGCTATAGGTGGAATAAAGGCCCATCAATTGTTGTAAAATTTTCTTTTCATTCATTTGAGTTAAAGGAAAGTCTACTGCTTGGGAGATAGATTTTAAAAACCGTTCAAGAGCCGTCTGAATGCGTATTTCCTGTTGTTGATTGTCCCAATTATAGTATTCATGAAAAACAGTTCGACTCGTTTCACGATACCATTTAGAGACCAATTGATAATTTGTGCTCGCAAATTTTTCACTGTAACTATGATTACTTTGAATGAGATGATCTAAAAGATCATCTTCTTCAGCGTAAATCGCTTCGCTTAAAGTAAATCCCTGCGACGCACGAATAATCGTCACCATTAAAAGGTAAGCATATTCAATAATTTCATGATCATCCCATAAAATATCAAAGTCAGTTGATGTCCGCATAACAAAACAAACTAACTGTTGTCGCTCTATGTCAAAAGGCCATTTGGCGGAGCCGTAAGCCTCAAGAAAATAAGACTGATAGAAAAAGCGGACCCAACGTTCATCTGGAGCAGTAATCCGAAATGGTTTACGTTCTAGTTTTAAACCTCTTCTTTTCAAAGCCTTCGCTGTACTATTTACTAAACGATAAAAAGTGGCTTCACTCAAAAATAATTTATTAATCCAATACTCTGCATCTTGATTGGGATTTAAAAATACCTGCTCGATAAACTGAAATTCATTGGAGTTTTGAATTATATTTTGGTAAATGTTATTAATTTTATTGGATTTCATCGGATGGGCCTTTACCCCACGCACTTTTGAAATATCAATATGGAGATATTCTTCCATTTCTTCATTAATATAGTTAACGTCCGTTATTAACGTTTTTGTAGAACAATTCAAATGAGCTGCAGCCTCTTCTAGCGGCCACCAGCGTTGTTGCTTAGCGAGAAATTCGATTAAGTATAAACGTCTTTTCATAGCTGTATTCAATAACATTCTCATTTAACTCACCAACTTGCCATTTTTTTAATTTTATTTTAACATATAAGTAGACCCCTAGCGATTAATTGTCGAATTTTTATTTATTAATTTTTATCACTCCAGTTTTTTTCACAAAACAGAAATTTATGAATGGTTTTTGAAAAACCAGTAACACCAATGGGTCTACTGCTGCACGAAAAATAAAAAACGTTATCTATTGTGAAATTTATTTAACTTTTACTTCAAATCTCGTTAATCTAAGAGTGTAAAGCAAGAGGTCCTAGCTAAAATCAGATTTGTTGCAGGTGTAAACATAGTAATGGGGGGAAACACTATGTTAAAAAAATTATGGAGTAAAAGAGCAATAAAATTAATAATTGTTTGTTTAAGCGCTCTCGTTGCATTTCTCGTTTTTGACTTTTATACTTCTGGCACTACATATGGTAGTAACTCTGCTGCTGCTCAAACACCTAGTGATCTTATTGCTCCAACTATTTCCGGAGACGCTGCAATTACGATGGAACGCGGCACGGAATTTAAACCGACTGACTATTTTGCAGTTAGTGACGATCAAGATGAAAATCCAACCTTAGAAGTCCAAACACCACTGGATACCAACAACGTAGCTGTTACACCCGTTCTGTTGATTGCAAAAGATGAAACTGGTAATACAAGTACAAAGCAAGTTACTGTAAACATCATTGATTCAAAAGCAGAAGCCCAAGCAAAAGCTGAAAAAGAAAGAATCGAAAAAGAAAAAATGGAAAAAGAAGCAGCCGCTAAAAAAGAAGCTGAAGAAGTGGCAGCACAACAAGCTCAAGAAGCCGCACAAGCCCAAGAAAACCAAGAAAACAATGCAAATGCAGCAGACACTGCGTCTGCTGAAACAAAATCTCCTACAACTACAAGCGAAGAAAACGGTAACATTAATTCGCAAGCTAACAATCAACAAGCCGCTACTAATAATGAAAATACAAGTGAAACACCAGTTGCTCAAAGTGCTCCTGCTACAATTCAACCCATGCAATTAGAAATCAATGGTAAATTTATCAATTATCAAAATGCCGGGCAAGGAAGCGGGCAAGCAGTCATTGATTCTGACCACAGTCGCGCTGCTACGTGGGGTGGCTCACCTGTTCAATCGGGTGATGATGGCTTAAATACCCACATCATTGCTCATAATCCTGGAGCTTTTGACGTCATTTTTACCCTTGGAATAGGTTCTCAATTTAGAATATCAGATGCTAGCGGTAAAGTCACCACTTATATAGTAAATGAAATCACCCAAGTTGATGATGAAGCATATCGGCTTAGCGATGGGGCAGACTATTGGGATAAAATGATTGGTACAGGCGGCGGCGAAAGAGTCACTTTACAAGCCTGTATCAACGATATTCATAATCTCGTAGTATTTGCTTCTAAATAAAAAATGCTTGTCCTCCCACGAGTATTAAATAATAAAAAAGCTCTTCAACAAGCGCCAGAACTTGTTGAAGAGCTTTTTTATTATGTAGCCTGCGGTGCAGGCGTTAAATCTGCTAAACCCACACTAATGCGCAATGCACGATCTACAGCTTTCATCGTACCAGAATCTAAAACGCAGACTTTCTCCTTCAAGCGGCTTTTGTCAATCGTTCGAATCTGTTCTAATAAAATTACCGAATCCTTATTAATGCCACTATCTGTCGCCTTAATGCCGACATGAGTAGGCAATTTAGGTTTTGCCATTTTAGCTGTAATTGCAGCCACAATTACAGTTGGGCTAAAATGATTGCCCCGATCATTTTGGATAATTAAAACAGGGCGAATCCCTCCCTGTTCAGATCCTACAACCGGTGACAAATCAGCAAAGAAGATATCTCCGCGTTTCACCATTTACCTCATCCTCATTCAATATATTCCCGTGGCACTCGCGGCGAAATGCCACAAGCAACTTCGTAGTGAATTGTCTCTAATTTCTCTGCAACTTGTTGTAATGTAATCTCATGTCCACCGTTTTTCCCAATCAATGTTACCTTTGTTCCAACAGGCACCTCATGAGGCAAACGAATCATAATTTGATCCATACAAACCCGTCCTACAATTTCGCAAAAATTGCCATCAACTAAAATATGAAATCCTTGTAGTTTTCGTAACCAACCATCTGCATAACCAATTGGAACAGTTCCAATCCATTCTGGTTTGGGGGTAATATACGTTTCGCCATAACCAATGCCATAACCTTTCGGCAGTTGTTTTACCTGAACAACTGCCGAAACTAACTCTAACGCTGCTTTCAATTTATACGGCGCTGCTACTGCTTGACCAGAAGGATTCAGACCATATAGTGCCACACCATACCGAACTAAGTTCCCAATAGGTTCATGCCATAAGGCAGTAGCACTATTGCTATCATGAACATAAAGCGGCTGATAAGGCAATTGTTCCAAAATAGCCATAAATCGATTTTTTTGTGTTTCATAATATGATTTTTCAGCTTGATCAGCTGTAGCAAAATGTGTAAAAATCCCTTCCCATTCTATTTGAGGAATAGATTCAATGAGACGAACTGCCTCATTTACATTTTCAGAAGCCAAAAATCCAATTCGTCCCATTCCTGTATCGACCTTTAAGTGGACTTTTAGTGGTCGTGGTAATTGTTCTAACTGAAGTATCATTGCTGCATCTTTTAACCACGTCAACGTTGTCACCGGAAAAGCTAAGTCATATTCACTCAATAAGTGTATATAAGACGTCTCTACTACACCTAAAACTAGAATCGGTTGGGTAATCCCCGCTTCTCTCAATTCAATGCCTTCATCAATTGTGGCCACACAAAAACCGTTCGCACCAGCTTTTAAAGCGGCATTGGCTACAGCCACTGCTCCATGACCATACCCATCTGCTTTAACCACAGCAAAAAGGTTCATTTCTTGCGATAATTGTTGCAAGATATTTTCAATATTTTGAGTAATAGCGCTTAGATCGATAATCGCTTTAGTCGGTCGGTGAATGGATGTAACCACGGTTTTTCCTTCTTTCTCTATTTAAACAAACTTAATCTACTAATAAAATTTGGGCAAATGCAGTTTCGTCGGTGTGAGTAATACTAACAAAAACTTGTCCATTATGAGGAGAGGCTGTCATTTTGGGCGCCCCAAACGCATCGGGAAGTATTTCTAACTCTTTGAAAGTCACTTTGCCAATTCCCGTTCCCCATGCTTTAGAAAAGGCTTCTTTACAAGCATAACGTCCACCTAAAAATTCAACTTGTCGTTTAAAAGGCAACCCTTGAAAAATGGTTAATTCTTTTTGTGTTAAAACACGACTAGCAAATTGTGGTTTCTCAGTTATGATCTTTTTAATTCGACTTAATTCAACAGCATCAATGCCAATTCCTTTTATCATTTGTAAACTCCCACAATACAATTTTCGTGTAATTCATATGATGCTTTTTACTAGTATTATTCTACCAAATGTCGCGAGAAAAACCATTAAAAGACTTCACATCTTTCAAAAAGCTGTAACTGATTATTATAAAGTGATTTTTATTCAAACTCAAGCGTAACGCAAATACTAGTGTTATGTAAACCCTTTTTTAAATAAAAACTGTAAATCTTATCTACACCAAAATTTATATTTTTGTTAACAAATATGAAAAGCTGACCGGATTCGGTCAGCTTATTGCTGGAGATAGTTCGCTCTTAAAACTCGACATCCAGAAAAGTGAAAAAAAAGTGGGTAATGCTTTATCCTTAAGGAAGAATTATACGAAATTTTCTCAAGTTTCTGGTAATTTTGACTTAATATCGCTAAGAGTTCCTCCGGGTAGTGAGACATCCAAAGCCTTGGTATCTCAGTTTTATTATTGTGAAAATCTTATAATTTCATTACCTATCCCTATAAAAAAACAACGAATCAAAATAAATTGATTCGTTGTTTTGAGCTAATTCACATTAATCTTGGTTGTTGCGAATAACGAAGTTGCGTTTTCCGCCACCATCATTTTGTCGACGTTCATCACGACGACGGTCGTTGCGTTTTTGACCTTCTTTGTTATAATGGCTGTTTTTGTTTTTATTGCGGTAATTGCCACCATCTTTACGGTTGCGATTGTTTCCGCCACCACTACCACCACGGCGGCTATTTTTATTAAACCCTTTTTTACCACTTGGCAAAGGACGTTCTGGTGTAATTTTAACCGGAACAGCATCTGCTGGATCTTTGGCAATCGTTTTTAGTAACAAAGCGACTAAAACTTCTGGGTCATAACCTTCAATTAGTTTTTCTGCAGTAGTCATGTAACGTTCCAAACCATTTTCTTTTAAGCCATCTTCAATTTGTTGTACCGCAGCACCTAATTGACCCTTGAAAGCTTCTTTTTCAGTTGGGGGACGCAATGTGGACATCCGTTTTTTCGTTAAGTTTTCAATGACATGCAAGTAACTCATTTCATTTGGTGTTACAAAAGTAACAGACATTCCGCCTTTACCGGCACGACCAGTACGGCCGATACGGTGAACGTAACTTTCAGGATCTTGTGGAATATCATAGTTGTAAACATGTGTGACACCAGAAATATCCAATCCGCGGGCAGCCACGTCGGTAGCAACTAAAATATCTAATTGACCCGATTTAAAAGCGCGTAAAACACTCATCCGTTTTTGTTGTGATAAATCGCCATGAATTCCTTCAGCGCGATACCCACGAGCTTCTAAGCCACGTGCTAATTCGTCTACCCGACGTTTTGTCCGGCCAAACACAATCGCAAGATCTGGTGTTTGAACATCTAATAAACGTGTCATAACATCGAATTTTTCAAAATCTTTGGCCCGAACATAATATTGATCAATCAAATCAGCAGTCATTTCTTTGGCTTCAATTTGAACATGTTCAGGATTTTTCATGAATTTTACGCCAATATTTTTAATTGCTGCAGGCATCGTGGCAGAAAATAGTAATGTTTGGCGGTCTGCAGGAACTTGGGAGATAATTTTTTCAATATCTTCCAAAAAGCCCATGTTCAACATTTCGTCAGCTTCGTCTAAGACTAATGTCCGAACAGTTCCTAATTTCAATGTGTGACGGTTAATGTGGTCTAGCATTCGACCCGGTGTCCCAACAACGATATGGGGACGATCTTTTAAGCCGCGAATTTGGCGACCAATATCAGCGCCACCGTAAACGGCTTGTACGCGGATTTTTTTGTCCCGACCTAAACGGTACAATTCTTCTTGCGTTTGAATCGCAAGTTCACGAGTAGGTGCAATTACAAGTCCTTGCAATGAATGGTCATTGGTATCAATTTTTTCCAACATTGGTAAACCAAAAGCAGCTGTTTTACCAGTACCAGTTTGTGCTTGGCCGATTACATCGCGACCTGCTAATGCTAATGGAATTGTTGCTGCCTGAATAGGGGTTGCTTCTTCAAAGCCGGCCCGCTCGACAGATTGCAATAATTCAGGTGATAAATTAAGTTCGTTAAATTTCAAAAGTTTCCTCCTTGAGATGTGGTTCTTATCTATTGTATTTGATGCCCTCTACCGAAAATAACTCTCGGCAGCCTGCTGCCAAATAGCAAAAGAGGAGGGCCAAAAGAGGCACAATCAAAAAGCCGAGTTTACTTTCAAAACATATCTCTATGCTTTGGCTCAATCATTGTCTACTTTTGTACCGTCCTCTTAACTTCAAAAAGTGAAATTCACTTTACCCTTGATTTTCGGTATCGCGTCATTTTAACACAGAATGAAACTTTCAGCAAGTTTTCAAATCTTCAAAATGATTGCAATGTGATAAAATTAAAAAAGCAGCCTTACTTTATCGGCCGCTTTTTTAACATTCAATGTATATTCACTTTTTCTGCATTTTCTATTTCTTCATACAATGATTCTCCATTAGTCCTAATAACTTTTTGATACCAATAAAAGGAATCTTTCTTCAAACGATTATATGAGCCTTGCCCCAAATCATCTAAATCCACGTAGATAAAGCCATAGCGTTTTGTCATTTGGGAAGTTGAAGCACTAACAATATCAATGCATCCCCAAGTTGTGTACCCCATAACTTCTACACCTGATTTAATGGCTTCATTCACTTCTTTAAAGTGATTTCTAAAATATTCAATGCGATAATCATCATGAACTTTTCCGTCTCTAAGATTATCTACAGATCCGATACCACTTTCTACAATGAAAAGTGGCAGTCGGTAGCGATCGTACATATCAATTAGAGAAATCCGTAACCCAATTGGGTCGATTTGCCAGCCCCATTCGCTAATATCTAAATATGGGTTTTTAACACTTGTAACTAAATTTCCCCCAACTTTTTCCATATCTTCTTCGTCAACACTTTTAATCATTGACATATAATAACTAAAAGAAACAAAGTCTACAGTATAAAGTTTTAGGATTTCTTCATCCCCAGGGAGCATTTCGACATGAATTCCATTTTCTTTCCAATAATTTTTAACAAATTGAGGATATTTACCAAATACTTGGACATCTGCGTAAAAATAATTTTCCCGATTATGTTGTTGGGCGAGTAAAACATCTTCTGGGTTAGAAGTTAAAGGATAGGCGAGAGTCCGTGTCATCATGCATCCAATCTGATTGGTTTTATCAATTTTTTTTGCTAGTTTGGTAGCGATGGAACTTGCAACAAACTGATGGTGTAATGCTTGATAGATAGCTTCTTCAGCCTCTTTTTTGCCAGCATATTTTTCTTCTACAACTCCTACGGTGGTAAAAGGATGACGAAAAACACTATCGATTTCATTAAAGGTTAACCAATAATTAACGTACTGACTGTATTCTTTGAAGCAAACTTCCGCGTAACGGGTAAACATTCCAACAATATCTCTTGATACCCAACCATCATACTCATTTACTAAATATAGTGGCATCTCATAATGGGATAAAGTTACTATAGGCTCAATTTCATTTTTACGCATGGCTTTAAATAAACAATGATAAAAAGCTACGCCTTCTTTATTCGGAACATCTTCATTACCATTAGGAAATAGTCTGGTCCAAGCAATTGAAACTCTTAAGCTTTTCATTCCCATTTCGTTAAAGAGTGCCAAATCTTCCTCGTAACGATGATAAAAATCAATTCCATGACGTTTTGGAAAAAATGTTTCGTCATCTGTTGCCATCGCTTCTTTTATTTGTTCTGGCGAAACATGCCACTGGCTGACATAGTCTTTCACATCGGTTTCAGGTTTATATTTGGCAACATCTGCTACAGATAATCCTTTACCACCAACATTCCATGCTCCTTCAGCTTGGTTAGCAGCAATGGCTCCACCCCATAGAAAATTTTCAAAAAAATAACTTTTCATCATTACATATTCACACTTTCTCTTACAAATTTTGAATACTCTAAATTTCTTCCATTCGTTCTAATTATTTGTTGATAATAATCAAAACTCGACTTCTTTTCTCGCTCAAATGTACCTGTACCATCATTTTTCCGGTCTACATATATAAAGCCGTATCGTTTTTCCATTTCACCGGTTCCAGCAGAAACAATATCAATTGGTCCCCACCATGTGTAACCAATGATTTCACAACCGTCTTTAATCGCTTCTTCCATTTGTTCAACATGTGCTTTTAAATAAATCATTCGATCTTCATCAATAATTTTTTCATTTGCAATCTTTTTGTCGTGTAAGCCAATTCCATTTTCAACAATAAATAGTGGCTTTTCATAGCGATCAGTTAGCTCATTACACACGTATCGTAGGGCAATTGGATCAATTGGCCACCCCCATGGAGTTTCTTCTAAATAAGGATTCTTTTTCCCTAAAAGCCCTCCTGTATTTCCTAATATCTTCATTCCTGCTTCGTGCAAAGAACTGCGATAAAAACTAAAACCTAAATAATCGCAAGTTCCTTTAGCAATAATAGTGTAATCATCAGGCTGAATGTCTAATTGCAATTGATTCTCTTCTTTAATGCGCGCAAAATAGCTTGGATATTCCCCGCGTAATTGAACATCACTATAAAATAATGAACGTCTTCTTAGTTGGTAAGACTCCAACACGTCTTTTGGGGAACATGTTGCAGGATAAATCGGACTAAGAGATAGCATACATCCTACTTGATTGTCAGCATCAATTTTCTTTGCTGCTAATACTGCTTTAGCACTGGCGACGAACATGTTATGGCTAGCTTGATACATATCATTTAACTTTTGCCATTCATCTTCCTTTTCGACATTAATTCCTGCTGCAATCAACGGTAGTGTATGGGTATGATTGATTTCGTTGAAGGTCATCCAATATTTCACTTTTCCCTTATACCGTTCAAATAAAATTTGCGCATAATTCGCGTAAAAATCAATTAGTTGGCGATTTTTCCAACCGCCATATTTTTCAATAAGATATAGTGGTGTTTCAAAATGAGAAATTGTTATTATTGGTTCAATTCCATTTTTTAATAATTCGTCAAACAAGTTGTCATAAAAACGCAACCCTGCTTCATTTGGCTCACATTCATCTCCTTTTGGGAAAATACGTGACCACGCAATAGATGTACGTAAACATTTCAATCCTAGTTCTGCAAACAAGGCGATATCTTCTGGATACCGATGATAGAAATCTATTGCTTCATGGTTGGGATAAAATTCATTTGCATTCATATCAAACGAAATATTTTCAAAGCGATCTGGTCCGACGGGTAAAATATCCGCAACACTTAGTCCCTTACCGTCTGCTTGATAAGCACCTTCAGCTTGATTTGCAGCAATTGCGCCACCCCACAAAAAATTTTCTGGAAACATTTAGACTGCACCTCCAGCTAAGTGAATTTTTTCAATATCAAATTTAACTGGTTCAGATAATTCGTTACCATTCGTCACAACAATCATTGTGGTTGTATCGTAACCAGCAGCCTTTAGCGCAGTAAAATCAACTTCCCCAATTATCATTCCTTTTGTAACTCTAGAGCCAGCGACACACGAAATATCAAAATATTTGCCATTTAGTTCCACTGTGTTAATTCCAATATGAACTAATACTTCTAACCCATTATCGCCTTTAAATCCGATAGCATGTTGTGTTGGAAAAACTGTTTCGATGACACCGGTAATTGGTGCATAGATTTGATTATGTTTAGGAATAACCGCAAAACCTTCACCCATCGCTTTTGTGGAAAAAACAGGATCTTTTACTGACTCAATTTGAATAACTTCACCATCAACAGGAGATGATAATTTATCGTCTTCTTTTTTCACTTCTTCAATTTTTTCATCTAATCCTAAAATATAAGTTAGGATTGCACTTAAAAAGAAAGCCATCGCAATACCAATACAATAAATAGGGAATGTTTCGCCAAAAAATGCTGGTAATGTGGTTAACGCGGGAAATACATAGACTATAGCTTTGGTTTTCATTGCCCCCATAAATGCACCAGCAATAGCACCAGCAATAATTTGTGCAATTAATGGTTTCTTATATTTTACTGATAAACCGTAAACAATAGGTTCCGTAATCCCGCCTAATAGAGCTGGAACAAGTGAAGATAGTGCTAACGATTTTGTTTCTTTATCTTTGCTACGGAAAAACACACCTAATGCTGCACCCGCACTAGCAAATGTAGCAGCCGCAACCATCGGACGAATAATATCATACCCATATGTCGCTAAATTATTGACCATAATTGGCACAACGCCCCAGTGGATTCCAATCATTACTAATAGTGTCCAACCACCGCCAATAACTAAACCTGCCAACAATCCACTACGTTCACTAATAATATTAATTAAACTTCCTAATCCATCGCCAAGGTAAACACCAACTGGCCCAATTACCATTACCGTTAGAGGTACCATAATTAGTAAGGCAACCATTGGTAATAAAAAGATTTCTAGGCTTTTCGGAATAAAACGCTTTAAAATTTTTTCTAATTTGGAATATACAAAAATTGAAATAATAGCAGGAATAACCGTTCCGGAGTAACCCATTAAAATTGCTGGCAATCCCATGAAGTCGACAGTTACACCATTTGCTGTAACTAAGGCAGTAAAGTTTGGCTCTAATAATGCCGCCACAATTGCTAAGGCCACAAATTGATTGGCTTTAAAAACACGCGCTGCACTTAAAGCTAAAAATAAGGGTAAGAAATAAAAAACACTATTTCCTGTCGCAGATAAAATTTTATAAGTGGATGACTCTGCACTCATAAAATTATAAGTCGTTAACACTACCAGTAGCGCTTTAATCATTCCAGCCCCTGCTAATGGCATAATAATTGGATTGAAGATTGAAGAGAGTGTATTAAAAAATCTTAGAAAAATATTCCCTCCTTTTTCTTCCTCACTATTACTGGAAATCTCATCATTATTATCTGAACCTAATGCACTTTTGATGTTATAGCGAGCCATTACTGTATTGAATACATTTTCTACTTCATTGCCAATAACAACTTGATATTGATTGTTGGCTTCAACAACTGACAAAACACCAGCAAGTTCTTTTATTTTACTTGTATTTTGTTGCGCTATGGTTATATCTTTCAATTTAAAGCGCAATCGCGTGATACAATGATACAAACTATTGATGTTTTGTTCTCCACCCACAAGTGTTACAATTGAATCAGCTAAATCATTGTAGTTTTTACTCATTTGTTTTCTCCCCTTTGTCTTTGTTGACTTCACTTTAAACTATAAAGCGGTTCCAAGTTAGAAAGTTCGCGATTTGGAAACCTATTCAAAAAATGAGGTAATTTATTATGGGATTACTTATTATTCGTCTACTTACTTTGATTAACAATGAAAAAATTGATTCTACTTTTTTTCACATTGCCAGTACACTAATTGAAAATTATGCTGTTATCGCACATAAGAGTATTAGCGAGATGGTAGCTATATGTAATGTATCTAAATCTACTATGTCCAAGTTCGCACGAAAAATTGGTTTTGATGATTATTATGATTTGAAAGATCATGCCCCATTTGTCGAAGATCGTTATCAAAATAAACTAAACTATCTGACGAACATTATTTCTGCCATTGAAACAGAAGGAATTGATACATACTTTGAAGCAGTCGAAAAAGACATTCAGGCTTTAAAAGAAACTTTAGACATGGATATTATTAACGAAATTGCTATAGATTTAATTAAATATAAAAAAGTCGCTTCATTTGGTTTACTTTTTTCTGAATCTGCCGCCTTGGATTTACAGTATAAACTGGCTTACAATGGAAAATTCATTTATACATTTCAAGATGATAAAAAACAAGAAGAATTTATTCGTAACGCCCAAGACGATACCTTAATAATTATTTTTTCAAACTCAGGAAATTTTTTACGTCAACAACAACTTGAACAAGGAAACCCACAAAAGAACTTATTTCGTCATACTAAAGCAAAACTAATTGCAATTACTTCAGATAAAGCTATCAATCAGTTGGAATACGTTAATCAGGCTCTTATCTTCCCACATAGTACGTCAATTCAAACTCATGCATTTTTGTATCAAATAATCATGGATATTATCGTGTCGCGGTATCGTTATTATGTCCAACAAGAAAGTATTTAAAATAGTTGACAACAAAAAAGTCCTCACGTTAAAATGAGGGCTTTTTTCTTCTCTTTTAATTAAATCAATGCCGCTACAACTTCTGTTAAGCCCATACCATTACTGCCCTTTAAAACAATTGTATCCTTAGGCTTTAGTTCTGCTTGAATCATTTTGATGAGTTCTTTTTTATTCTCTTTATCAAAATGATAAACCATTAGCTGGCTATCTTTTTGCGTTAAAGCATTAAACAAGGCTTTCATCTCATTGCCATATAAGAAAATTACATTAAAGCGATCGTCAATGTGATTGGCCATACTCCCGTGCATGTCAGCAGAATCCGGCCCTAATTCCAACATATCCGCTAAAACTGCTAACTTGCGTCCTTCTGTTTTTAAATTGGCGACTGTATCGAGGACTAAACCCATTGCAGTGGGATTGGCATTATAAACATCACTTAAAATCTGTGCGCCATTTTTTGCCGTTAGCCACTCTGTTCGATTTTTAGTTAATTGAAATTCAGCCAATCCTTTTTTAATATTTGCTAAAGACACGCCAAAATATTTTCCTAGAGCATAAGCAATCAGCGCATTGTTAACATTATAGCCACCAATAACCGGGATGGTATATTCAATCTCATCAATCAGGAATGTTGTCTTTGTTTTATCTTCTGCTGTTATAGTTGCCGTTAAATTCCCATCATTCAAACCAAATGTAGTAATTTTTTGTGGTAAATCCGTAACAAGTGGCGTTAATAAAGGTTCATCCGCAGGAATAACCAATAAGCCGTCTCTTTTTAAACCGGCGGTAATTTCCATTTTGGCAATTGCAATGCCCTCACGAGAACCCAGATTTTCAATGTGAGCCTCACCTATAATAGTAATAGCCGCTGCATCGGGTTGCGCTAATAAAGATAATTCTGTCAATTCTCCGGCGTGATCCATGCCCATTTCTAAAACCAAAACTTCGCAATCTACCGGCATATGCAAGATAGTATATGGCATGCCAATATTATTATTATAATTTCCTTGTGTTTTATAAGTTTTAAATTGGGTTGCCATTACAGCCGCCGTCATATCTTTTGTCGTTGTTTTACCATTACTACCTGTGATAGCCGCAACTTTTGGGCGCACTTTTTGCAAATAATATTGTGCTAAAGCTTGAAACGCACCTAAAACATCTTCAACAAAAATGACAATCATATCTTGGGGTGCTTTTTTTATATCTTGACTCCAAAAGGTCGCAATCGCACCATTTTCTTTAGCAGCTGCGACAAAGTCATGGCCGTCACGCTCACCAGCCAACGGAACAAATAGTCCCCCGGGAGTAATATTACGGCTATCAAATTCAACACCTGAGATAGCCGTTTCTGCTTTGATTTCTTCTTGCTCAAATAAAATAGCAATTTCTTTAATGGTTAAGTTCATTTTCGTCTCCATTCTATTCATATTAATAAGAAAAGGTACTTGGATGCAGTTTGCCCTTTAAAAAACTGGCTTCAAATTTCTGATATGAAAGACTAAAAAAGGTGAGATATTCTGCAAAGAATCATCTCACCTTTTCTTTATTTCACGTCGGTTAAAAAGCTTTGCCGTTGTTCAAAACGTTGTAATGCTAATTGAATCAACTCTTCAATTAAGTCCCCATATTTTAGGCCCATTTTTTCCCACAATGATGGGTACATGCTATATTGGGTAAAACCTGGCATTGTATTTAATTCATTTAAGAACAATTCATTTTTATTCGTTAAAAAGAAATCACAACGCGACAAGCCACTTCCACCTAGCATAACGTAGGCTTTTTTAGCAAAATCTTGTGCTTTTTGTTGTACGTCTTCTGGTATTTCAGCCGGAATCTGCATGATAATTTGGTTGTCGATATATTTGGAATTATAGTCATAAAAAGCGACATCTTTTACAATTTCACCAGGTAAAGTAGTCCGAACATCTTCGTTACCTAAAATTGCAACTTCAATTTCCCGCGCTTCAATTCCTTGTTCGACAATTGCCCGCGTGTCATATTTATACGCTTCTTGCAATGCATTTTGCAATTCTTCTCTGTTTTCAGCTTTTGAAATGCCGACAGAAGAACCCATGTTGGCTGGCTTAACAAACATTGGGTATAACAGCGTTCCTTCACATTGCTCAAAAATTTGTTTAGGATTTTCTTTCCACAGATTTTTCAAGACTGGCACATAAGGTACTTGTGGAATACCCGCAGCTTGTAGAATATATTTGGTCATGATTTTATCCATGCCACAAGCACTTGTTAAAACTCCCGCCCCAATATAAGGCATATCAATGGTTTCTAAGAAACCTTGAATCGTCCCATCTTCTCCGTTGGGTCCATGTAATAATGGAAAAACAACTGCGTCCTCTTCTTTAATTGTACTTGGTGAAATAATTTCGCCAGTAGCATCTTCTACATCCCAAGTTAATTTAAGAACAGATTCATTTTTAGGTTTGTCAGTTAGCAATGGTCCTTTGACCCACTTGCCATCTTTTGTGATGAAAACTAGTTGGACTTGATAGTAGTCGTAGTAAATCGCATTCAGCACTGAATAAGCTGAAAGAATTGAGACATCATGCTCGGCACTGCGACCGCCATATAATAATACGATTTTCAAAAGTATTTCCTCCCGTGATCAACTCACATCTTTTTTATCTCTCACATTTTAGCACAAAAAAACCTTTCGCGACATATTATTTCCAAAGTCGTACGTTCTCGTAGCAGTTTTATGACTGCCATTTGCTTTTTTCCCCGTCTCAGACTGACTTTAGTTGAATTATTTGTCACAAAAGCGTTTAAACAGTACCATAGAAGAAAAGCATGCAGTCTTAGTTTGATCAAACGGTGTATAGGAGGTGTCACAATGAGCCAAGAAGTTTCAAAAAGGAAACGTTTACAGACCATTATCAAGGTCTTTACCAAATACAAAGTCATTCAAAATTTTAGCCAGCAAAAAAATTCAACTGCTGTTCGTTCCGCTTTTGAAGAATTAGGACCGACTTTTATTAAAATTGGGCAAATGTTATCTGTTCGCACCGACTTACTTTCGCCGGCCTATATCAAAGCGTTTAAAAGTTTGCAAGATGACGTCAAAAGCGATGACTTCGCAAAAGTAAAAACGCTTTTAGAAAATGAATGGGATTTGAACATTTCAGACATCTTCAGCGACTTTGAAGAAAAAGCCTTTGCCTCTGCTTCCATCGGACAAGCCCACAAAGCGACACTAAAAAGTGGTCAAAAAGTAGTGGTCAAAGTCCAGCATCCAGGTATCATTGACGCCATTAATGTTGATTTAGCACTGTTTGAAAAAGCAATTCCGCTAATTTCAAAAATTCCAGAAGCTAACGTTGTTGATTTACGGAGTGTTCTAAGAGAGGTACGTACTTCTTTAGATAATGAGACTGATTTTCTAAAAGAAAGTAAAAATGCAGACCGCTTTTATAAAAACAACAATGATTGGCATGAAATTAAAGTTCCACAAGTTTTCCACGAATATTGTACAAAAAAAGTTATTGTTTTAGAATTTATGGCGGGAAAAAGCTTACGTTATTTACTGGATGATTCTCCTGAAAAAATTGAATATAAGAGTGTTACTAATAAAGAATTAAAGAAAAAAATCGGTCTTTTATTAGTTGAATCTTTTATGAAACAAGTTTTTGAAGATGGCTTTTTTCATGCAGATCCTCATCCTGGTAATCTTTTTTTACACATGGTCAATCCCGCCGTCGAAGCTACTTCCAATGTACGAGTGGGTCGTTTTGGCCCCTTAGGTTATGAGGCAACTTGGAAAAATCAACCAACATTACCCCCATATCGCCTGATTTACTTGGACTTTGGCATGATGGGTAGTTTGGATGATGCTTTGCGCGGCAAATTGACCGATGCAGTTATTGCTCTTTATACCCAAGATACTGCCGCTGTAGCCCAAGCTGTTTTGCGTTTATGTCGCCAAGAAGGACCTTTTGATGAGTATCGTTTTCACGATGAATTGGAACAGTTTTTAACCGAATACTATCATCTCTCATTAAAAGAAATAGATTTACAACAAGTATTAAGTCAAGTTATCGGCATTTGTCATGCGAATAATTTACAAATGGATCAAGCTGTCACGATGTTAATTAAAGCCTTTGGAACATTGGAGGGCGTTGTGGAAGATTTAGATCCCGAACTTTCAATGATGGAAGTTTTACAAAATTTCGCCCAAAAATATTTTTTTAAACAATTTGACTTAAAAGAAGAAGCCAAACGTCAAGGTTTAAATCTATTTAAAAACTTACGAAATTTACCGAAGTTGCCGGAAAAAATCAGTAACGCTTTAGATACTGTTAGTAATGGCAAAAGCCGCGTTAATCTAGAAATTAAGGAGCAAAAACAAATTTTGGACCGACTAGAAGCGATGGTCAATCGTATCGTCGTAGCTGTAGTTTTAGCAGCTGTGATTTTAAGTTCTTCCTTATTAGTTGTTTCAAGTCCAGATACCCAGCCACAGTTTGTTGATAATTTGGGATTATTTGGCTATACTGCCGCTTTTGTGACGATCTTATTATTGGCTATTAGCTATATTTACCGCCGCTTCAAAAAGTAGGGACAGCTTGGTGCTATATAAAAATCCAGCATGAACGCATCCTGCTCTCCACGGCCATAGCCAGACAATATCCTTGGTATATCAAACTTTATCTCTTGTGAACAAGATAGAATCCTCTTACCAAAAAAAGCGGTGTTCAACTAGAAGTTATTCCTTTTTCTAGTTGGACACCGCTTTTATTTTACTTCTTTTAATAGCTTTTCTAACTTTGCAACAAACCTTTGCCGATCCTCTGAAGTAAAAGCTTTGGGGCCTTTCGTGCGTTGACCAGCTTTTCTTAATTTAGCCCCTAAATAACGTTGCTCCAACAATTGGTCAATTGTTTCTGGTAAATATTCTTTACCACTATGATGAAAAACGCGGGCACCTTTGGGCAAAACTAATGACGCTAAACCATAATCTTGGGTAATTACCCAATCACCGGCTTGAATTTCCTTTACGATGCGATAATCGGCACTATCGGCCCCCTTATCCACATAAATGAAATGAACAAAATCAGGATAGGTTTCTGTTGTATAATGATCGACACTCGTTACAATTAAAGCCTCGCGACGATATTTTTTTGCTAATGCAATCACTTCTTTTTTTACCGGTGAACCATCACCATCCACTACAAAGCGCATCTTTTCTCTCCTTATTCAATAAATCGCAATCTTTTCATTTAGTATGAAGGATAACTATTTTTTTAGCAAATAAAGGAGTATTTATGCTTATGCCACGCAGTAATGTAAACTATCTAACGAATAAGCTGTTGAAATTCTTTATTCTTTAGTTCATAAACCGCATCACAAGCAGCCGCTACTTCCTGTTCGTGGGTAACTAAAATAATGCATTTATTTTGTTCGTGAGCAATTTTTTGAAACAAGGTAACAATATCCTTTGATGTGGTCTCATCTAAGTTTCCTGTCGGTTCATCGGCTACAATCAAACCATGATCACAACATAACGCGCGCACAATCGCTACTCGTTGCTGTTGCCCACCAGAAAGTTGGGTTACTTTTTTATCAGCCAAATCATTTGTAATTCCCACTTGCGCCAGATTATCTAAAGCATAAGCTTTTGGGTCACTCTGTTGTGTTTTGGCAATGGCCATTGCGGTTAAAACATTATCCACCGCAGACATATAAGGCAACAAATTGTAAGCTTGAAAAACAATAGAGACGTCTTTACGGCGATATTCTTGCAAGCCAATTTCTTTTAAGGATTGACCATTATATAAAATATTTCCGGCTTTTGGCGTATCCAATCCAGTGATTAAAGATAAAAAGGTTGTTTTGCCCGACCCGCTACTACCCAAAATAGCGTAAAGCTTTCCCGCTTCAAAATTCAAATTTACCGCTTCAAATAATGGCCCGTCTGGTTCATACCAATAGCCCAAATCTTCAGTTGTTAGCATCATGTGTTGTTCCTCCTTTAATTTGTAATTAATATTTACGAGACTAAAATCTTTTTAGGATTTAATTGTAAAATTCCGACACTAGCGAGTAAGATAGCAAACATACTGATAAATAGACCCATTGCTGCCAGGCTGGCAATTTCAGTTGGAGAAACACTAATCTTCAGTTCTTTTACTTCTTCACTTGTTTGCAATGCACTACCAAAACCGCGTTGTGCTCCGGGACCTTGATTGCCGCCTGGGGCTTGCATCCCTTGTCCATCTGGTTTGCCACCTTGTGTATTCGCACCGGGACCTTGATTAGTAGTCGCCACCGCCGTTGTTTCACTTTGTTGTGCTAATAATTGATTTCCAACCGCATTCCCAACGACATTGCCACTAAATGTTGCAATTACTAATGCAAAAAGCATACAAACAAAAATTTCACTAAAAAATTGCAAAATTACTTTAAAACGTGATTCGCCCAATGATAATAAAACACCAATTTCATAACGGCGTTCGCGAATCGTTAACATCACAATTAAAGTCAAAATAATGACGCCTGCAACTGCCACTAACAAAATAATATTTTTGGCAAAACCCGCCACATTATTTAACGGTTGTAACATCTGTTGATACATTTGATCATTAGTCTGTAAACTGTAAGTATCGGTATCTATTAATTTGTCAGCTTTTTTTACAAAACTCTCCATCTCTTTTGGATCTGATAAATCATACACAGCCGAATCAATCGTATCGGCACTGTCGCTACCTTTTAAGTCGTTTGCCAATGTATAAGAAGTGAAAATCGTATTGGCTGGATTCATAAAGTTAAAACGCATCCCCATACTTGTGCCGCTATCACTGGTTTCATAAATTCCTTTGATTTTAACTGTGACATCTTTATCATCACTATCTTTTACTTTGAAAGTATCGCCGACTGTTAAATCATTGGCTTCTGCAAGAGAAGATTCAATTAAGACATTATTACTATTCTCGTCTGTTTGTGTTAATGCCTCGCCGGATGTAATTTTTGCCGTACCAGCAGAAAAACTAGAATACGCCCCACTTGCTAAAACGCCTGTAATCTGAAAGTCGCCTTGTGACATTTGACCTTTTCCGCTTGGCATCTGTCCTGCCGGCGCGTTGGCAGATTCTTCACTATCAGTATTTTCACTACTTTCACTAGAAATCGGTTCAATACCGCTGCTTTTATCAGCCGAAGTACTCACTTCAAATGAATAAGACTTTACGCCCGCTAAAGCTGCAATTTTTTTGGCGTCGCTTAATTTTACCGGTGTCATTTCAAAACTAGCAGGATCTGGTTTTTCACTTTCACCGGTAGAATTTTCACTATTTGTTTTAAACATTGCCTCTCGATTTGTCGCAAGCGTCACCGTAGCCCCAACACTTTTTTTAGCATTTTCACTTGCTACTTCAGCAGCACTTTTAATCGTTAGCCCAGCTAAAACAAAGATTAAAATCGCGGCAAAAACAGCAATCAATAATAGACTGCGGCCTTTTTTGGCCCAAAGACTTTGATAAGCCCGTTTTAAGAAATTCATTTTATGCCCTCCTGTTATTTTTGCTGTATTACAGTCTTAGCATATTTACACGAGCTTAAACTTAGCTTAAAGCCAATCATTGACTTTTTTTAAAAAGCAAATTAAGTTTCATTTAGGATAAACATGATAAAATGAGCACGAGGTGAAAAATATGTTGAAATTACTTATTGTCGAAGATGAACAGACTCTATCTGATAATATAAAAGAAATTATCCAACCCTTAGGTGAAATTACCCAAGCTTTTGATGGTGAAACAGGCTTATTTGAAGGGCAAAGTAATATTTACGATGTCATTTTATTGGATTTAATGTTACCCGAAATAAATGGCTATGAAGTCTTAGCCAAGCTACGGGAGCAAAATATTCAAACACCTGTTTTGATTTTAACGGCCAAAGATGGCATTGATGATAAAGTAACTGGTTTTCAAAAAGGAGCCGATGATTATCTGACAAAACCCTTTTATCGCGAAGAATTGTTGTTACGAGTAAAAGCACTTTTGAAACGTTCCTTAGGTTTATATGAAGAAAGTATCTTATCTTATGGTCCTATTAGCTGCAACTTACAAAGTAATCAAGTGACTTTTCAGGAGACTGTTTTACCCATTCAAGGAAAAGAATTTGAATTGCTCGTTTATTTTATTCAAAACAAAGGCGTCATTTTAACAAAAGAACAAATTTTTGATCGTATTTGGGGATTTGATTCTGATACAACCATTACTGTGGTAGAAGTCTACATGAGCCATTTACGCAAGCATTTAAAGCCCACCGGAATCGCAAATGACTTTAAAACATTGCGCAATGTTGGTTACTTATTGCAAGAACAGGGGTAAAAGATGAATACAGAAATTTCCAAAAAACAACGCCGCCAATTCTTTTTACTAAATGCTGGCGCTTTTGCGCTTATTTTTCTTTTATTAGGATTTATCGTTTTGCAGCTGTTACAAAGTTCAGCTTACCGTCAAACAGATGAATCTTTAAAAAATATTAGCCAAGATGAGCGCACGATTACAACTGAAATCACTCGGCTGAAAGAAGACAATCCTTTTTTAATGCAAAAATCAGATTTGCCCCCAATGGGAAACCGGAATAATCGTTTTAACTCTCAAATCATTTTGTGGAGTGCTGATGGTAAAATTTTGAATAAAGCCGTTTTAGGCGGTCGTTTTACAGAATTACAAAATTTAAAACTATCGCAAAATAACTTGGCAACGATTCAAACTTTGAGTGTGAAAACTGATGATCAAACACTTCATTTTCGTTCGATTACCCGCAAATTAGATACTCCGCAAGAAGATGTTGCTTATATTCAATTATTGGAAAATACGGATCAAATTGACGCATCTTTGCAAACTTTCAAAACTATTTTAATTGTATGTATGGTGATTTTTTGGCTGCTTTCTTTAGCTGTTAGTTATTTTCTTTCTAAAAAAAATATGGCTCCCATTATTAAAGCGTGGCAAAAGCAGCAAGAATTTGTTGAAAATGCTTCTCATGAATTACGAACCCCTTTAACAATTATTCAAAATAGTTTGCAAAAGTTATTTACGAGACCAAATCAAACGATTTTAGAAGAGTCTGAGTCCATTGCCCAAGCCTTAAATGAAACCAGGCGGCTTACTTCTTTAACAAATGATTTGCTGACGATTGCCAGAAGCGATGCTAATGAAACAACTCTGGCTTTAAATACTTTACAAACACAATCCTTTATTTCTCAGTTAGCCAAACCTTTTCAAGAAATTGCAGGCCTAGAGGATAAAACTTTTATTTTAGAAAATTATGCTAATGAAAATGTGATAGTCGATGAAAAAAAGATTCATCAACTCTTGGTTATTCTTTTAGACAATGCACTAAAATACACGCAAGAAAAAGATAAGATCATCTTACTTTCCCAAATTACCCATGATGATTGGCTATTAGAAGTACGTAATACTGGGGCTAATATCAGCGATGAAGATAAAAAACAAATCTTTGAACGTTTTTATCGCGAAGAACGTTCCCGCAATAAAAACAGCGGTGGCTTTGGCTTAGGACTGGCTATCGCACAGCAGATTGTTAAAGAACATCACGGCAAGCTTTCTGTTCATGACTTAAATCCTAAAGGTGTTATTTTCCGTGCCAAGATTCCATTTAAAAATTAGACACCAAGAAAAGTTGAACAAACCCCTTCAGCTTTTTGGCATTAAGGCAGAATTATACGAAATTGTCCCTCAAGTTTCTTATAATTTCAGCTTATTGCCGTCAAGAGTTCGTTTATGGAGCTAGATCAAAGAAAAGCCAAATGAACGTGGTTAGCTCTCAAGCAATAAGATGGAATTTGAATAAATTGTTCTTCAAATTTCTTGAAATTTCAGCTTATTGTCGTCGAGAGTTCGTTTATGGAACTAAATCAAAGAAAAACTAGTGAATTTATTCTTGATGAAAGTCATATATTTCCTTTCCAGACAAAAAAACTCCAAATATGTTAAACAAAAATTCATTTGCTTAGCATATTACGGAGTTTTTTTACTATTCATCTAACCATTTTTGATATTGATTTTCCACTAATGCAACAGTTTCAATTGTTAATGCTGGTGTCATAATCGGGCTAGTTAACAAACCTTGTTTTAAGCATTCATTGACATGATCGACTTCAAAAGCAAATTCACTTATAAAAGGAATGTGTAGGTCTTCTCTTCCCTCATTGGTGAAAATAGACGCCACTTGTGTTTTCCAAAAATTAGGAATTTCGATTCGTCCCTTTGTACCATAAATTGTCATACCGTTATCAGTGCCGAATTCAGTCGTTATAAAAATATTAGCCAAAATAGTAGCACCAAATTTCAAGCTCAAATCACTTTGTTGATCAGATCTCCCTTTTGGCATCACAGCATTTCCTGTCACATTTTGATAATTTTCATCGGTAATGTAATGCATATAATGAAGTGGATAGCTACCAGATCCATGTAATGTCCCCCCACCTGCCTCAAGGCTTGGAAACCATTTGACGTGTCCAATATTAGGGTAAGACGTAAGAGAACGCATCAACTTAACTTCACCAATTTTCCCAGTTGCAATTGCTTTTTTCACTGCTAAAGTAATCGGTAAGAAAACAGCTTTTTGCGCCTCCATCAAAAAGAGCTGTTTTTCTTTGGCTAATGTAAATAATTCTTTTGCATCAGCTGCAGACAAGGTAAATGGTTTTTCCAATAAAACTGGTTTGCCAGCTTCTAAAGCTTGTTTGGCGGTTTCAAAGTGGCCTTTATTGTAAGTCGCAATATAAATGATATCAATTGCAGGATCGGCAAACATCTCGGCATAACTGCCATAAGCTTTGGGAATATGAAGTTCAGTCGCAACTTTTTGTGCTTTAGCTAATTCCCGCGAAGCAATAGCGGCCACGCTTCCTTCTTTACTAGCACGAATTCCCGCTACAAAACGCGGAACGATTGATGCTGTACTAACAATACCATATGAAATTGTCATAATAGCTCCTTTCTAAACCTCTAATTTCAACTCAGATTTCCACAACACTTTACACAAGATTTCCAAACACAATTATGCGCATTTTCTTCATAAATAAATACGCCATGCCAAATCTTCCCGTTAGTAAAAGGGCTATTCATTTTTATCATGACACTATAAAATTTTTAAAAATAAAAAAGTCAACCTTTGTGATACACCCGTCGACTCTTTACAACTGTAATTAAAATTTAACAGAAAGAAAGTGAATTTACAAAAATCTCCTCTTCTTTAAAACAAAAAAAGAACAGCTTTAAAGGAAAAACCCTCAAAGCTGTTCTTTACCAGTACCAAAATTGGCAGAAGTTCGGTCGTCCACTACCTACTTCCAACACCCTGCAAATCCGGCAGTGAAGTCTCCTTCTGGTGTTGCTGTTTGACTCGACCAAACAAGTTGGTCTTATCGACTCATCGCATGTCCATTACTCTAACTGTAAAATCTGCTCTTGTCAATCTTTTCTTACTTCTAAAAAAATTATCTGAATAAATTTGTACCATGCAAACGCTACGGTAAAGTTAATGAGTTGAAATTTCCACCTGAAAAGATTCACGAACTCGTTTGGAAATCTAACTATTAATTCCTTAGTATAAGGGTCACATACTTAGGGAAAATCATATACTTCCCTTGAATTCAAAAAAAACTCTCATTTGACTAAATGAGAGTTAAATAAACAGAATTCACATATCAATATTTCGTTTCACTTGGTAATAAGATAGTTTGTTGTTTGCCATCATCGTAAGCATAAACTTCTTGTGGCAACTCATAAGAAAATGGGAAAGGTAAATCAATGTCCATCTCAACTTCGCTGTTTTCTTGCGAGAAGTGCATGGTTACTTTTCCATCATGATTTAGTAATTCAAATGCGATTAAATTATTCAAAGGTACTACCCCTTTTAAATCAAGGTCGATAATGAACCAAATGCTGTCAATTAATTCTCCTGGCATACTGGAAACGACACCAACAGAAGCAAAGCGGCTGCGTTTTTTATCAAATACTTCAAACAAATTCAAAACCTCCTAAGGCTGTGTTCACTACGCTTATCTCTCTTTAAATAGCTTTGGCCATTTTTTTGGTAGGACAAACACCAGTTAATGATTCTATACCTATCATACTTTAAATAAGTAAGAATGCAAAAAAATTGCACTTATAAAAAGAAATTGTAAAAGCTTTTTTAAATTGGCATAGCACTAAAATTTCTTCCTATGCAGTAAGTGTTGCAACGAGACAAAACGCCCCAAAACTAAACATGATTTTGCCGAATAGCTCGGATAAAATACTCAAAAACAACTTGGCACCCCATAATGAAAAATGAAATTGGAGATACACTTGGACATTCTATGTAAAAATGCTGTACCTAAAAAAATAAATAATAATTCTATGAAAAACAAAATCGCTCAGCTCTCAAGCAATAAGATGGAATTTTAGCTTATTGTCGTAGAGTATTCGTGAAACTAAATCCAAACAATCTTAGTAAGTGGGCTTTAGAAATCTATCATCCTTTTAACTAAAAAAAGCGCCGCATCAAGCGGCGCTTTAACTAAAAACTACTCCACATCAGCTGGTTCAGCTGGTTCGTCTGTTGTTTCTTCCGCTTCTTCTGCTTGCGCTTCGTTAACGGCAACGATTTGTTCTTCAGCATCTGTTACAATGGTGAAATCAGCATCTTTTGGTAAATCAGCCACTGTTAAGGTATCACCAATTTCAAGGTCAGTAACATCCACTTCAATACGTTCTGGTAATTTGTCTGGTGTTGCGGAAACAAGCACGTTGTACAATGTTTGTGTCAATACGCCACCAGCTTTGACACCTGCAGCTTCGCCGACAAGTAATACTTCAGCTTCCACTTCAGTTTCTTCTGTCATATTTACTGACAAGAATTCAACGTGGGTTAATTTTTTAGTAAAAGTATCTGATTGTGTGCCACGGACTAATGTATTCACGTTTTTACCATCGATGCTTAATACGATAACGGCATTCGCACCATGTTCACGGTAAATTTTTTCAAGAGCGGCCGCATCAACTGCCACGGGTGTACTTTCAATTTGATAACCATTTACAACTGCCGGTACTTTTCCTTCGTGACGCAATTTGTTGCGTAAGGAACGGGGACGGATTGCTCTTTTTTCTACATTCAATTTTACTGCCATAACTAAATTCCTCCTAAATTTTGGCCGCATACGCGGTAATCTTTAAAAGCAAATTTATTACTCAGCACATCAGTGTGGTACGTATAAAAATACGCAAAAGGACAGTCGTATGCACAACTGTCCTGTCAAAGTCGGTTAAAACTTTCTCCACCAGGTCGTAACGCTGTGTGTATGAGAAACTTTATTTACTTTACTATTTAACCTTAGGCCTTATTTAAATTTAAGTCAAGGAAAGTGCTGTTTTGCTGTGAAATTGTCTATTTTTCGCTATAATGGACAAGACTTTGCTATGGAATAAAGGAGTAATTATGCGTTTAGACAAATTAATTGAAGAGACGTTACACACGAGCCGCAAAGAGATGAAACGCCTTTTCTCAAAAGGGCAAGTGACTGTCGATGGCATAAAAGAAAATCAACAAAATCGAAATGTAGACAGTAATATTCACCACATTTCTGCTGCTGGGATAGAACTTTTCACCAATGAAGTCTATTATTTATTGGATAAACCAATTGGTGCAGTGACTGCCAACTCTGATTTGAAGTACCAAACTGTATTTGATTGCCTCGCTTTAAAAGATAATCAGCCTAATTTATATGCTGTCGGCCGCTTAGATCGCGATACGTCGGGGTTTTTACTTTTAACTAGTAATGGCCAGTTGGGTTATGATTTACTGCATCCCGTCAAAAAAGTGGCCAAAGTATACGAAGCGTGGATCAATGAAATCGTCACAGCAGAAGATATTGCCAAATTTCAAGAGGGAATCATCTTTTTAGACGGCACTCATTGTCAGCCTGCTATCTTAGAAATTCTATTGCTTGATGAACAAGTCGGACATAGTTTGGTTCGCCTTACTATCTGGGAAGGTAAATTTCATCAAGTGAAAAAGATGTTTTTGGTCTGTGGCAAAAAGGTGATTGCACTGCGTAGAATTGCAATGGGTCCTTTAAGGTTACCTGAAAATTCGCAACCGGGAAATTATCAAAAATTAACACAAACTCAATTAGCATTACTAAAACCATATTTTAGATAGAAAGAAGTTAAAAAAATGAATTATTCTACCCTGCTGTTTGATTTAGATGACACTTTATTAGACTTTAAAGCTGCCGAAGACCAAGCGTTACAAAAACTTTTCACTCATATGAATATGACACTGACGCCTGAAATTCAAAAACAATATAAAACCATGAATCACCAATTATGGCGAGATTATGAACAAGGTAAATTAACACGTTCAGAAGTAACCAATGGCCGGTTCCAAAAATTATTTGCCGCTTTGGGTAAAATCGTTGACGGACCAAAACTTGACCAGCAATATCGTCACTATTTAACACAAGGCCATCAACTATTAGGAAATAGCCACGCTATTATTGCAGATTTAGCCAATAAAGCGGATTTGTATATCGTGACTAACGGCGTCTCTGAAACGCAATACAAACGTTTAGAAGATGCCCAGTTGCTTCCATATTTTAAAGACATTTTTGTTTCTGAAGATACTGGCTACCAAAAACCAATGCCGGAATATTTTGATTACGTCGTTAATCGTATTCCTCATTTTGTTGCTCAAAAAGCTTTAGTTATTGGTGACTCTCTTACCTCTGATATTAAAGGAGCTAATAATGCTGGTTTAGATAGTGTCTGGCTCAATCCCAAAGCCAAACAACTCCTACCAGATGTCAAACCAACTTATGAAGTAAAAGTGTTAGAACAACTCTACCCTATTTTAGGTACTGCATTTACCGAAAAAGCATAGCATTTTCTGAAAAAATCTATATAATAGACCTAGTACAAAAAACGAAAGAGGTTTTCTCATGACAAAGAACAAGCCCATCATTATTGGTGTGACTGGTGGCTCTGGTAGTGGAAAAACGAGTGTTAGTCGGGCAATTTTCAATAATTTTCCTGATCACTCCATCATGATGCTGGAACAAGATTCTTATTACAAAGACCAAAGCAATTTAAGCTTTGAGGAACGTTTGAATACCAATTACGATCATCCTTTTGCTTTTGATACCGATCTTTTAATCGAACATATCAAAAAGTTAATGTGCTATGAAGCAATCGAAAAACCAGTTTATGATTATGTCGCCCATACACGCAGCAAAGTTACTCTGGTACAAGAACCAAAGGAAGTTATTATTTTAGAAGGAATTTTAATTTTAGAAGATGAACGCCTACGGGATTTAATGGATATTAAAATCTATGTTGATACCGATGATGACATTCGGATTATTCGTCGTATTAAACGTGATATGGAAGAACGTGGTCGTACCCTTGATTCTGTGATTGAACAATATTTATCAGTGGTAAAACCAATGTATCATCAATTTATCGAACCTACAAAACGCTATGCTGATATTATTGTGCCAGAAGGTGGCGAAAATCATGTCGCTGTTGACTTGATTACAACCAAAGTGGCAAGTTATTTGTCTTAAAAAATCATCCAGTTTTTGATTAAGAGATGCCTTTTGGGGCATCTTTTTTTTCTGTCACTAAATTAAACTACCCCATTTGAAATTTTTTTATACTCAAAAAAAGATCAAACAGCATTAACGGTACTGTCTGATCTTTATCCCTTTATTTGCTTCTTAAATTTCTAACTTCACTGAAATTTTTTGAATCGGTACATCATAAAACGGATCTTCGCGGCGCCCTAAGAAATCTTTAGCCTGTTGTGGGAACACAGCATAACTCAATACATCCTCCATCGACTGTGCATATTTTTGTATTTGAGCTTCAAAGCCGGGCAGTTGTGGGGCCAGTAAGTCAGCTGGACGCACCGTAATTACTTTTTCATCGCCGATAATCTTCTCTTTAATTTTTTCATCAATTGCTACGGGTGGTTTGCCATATAAGCCTTTCACATAATCTTTAATCTCATTGGGAACAAGCTTGTAACGCTGGCCACTAATCACATTCATTAAAGCCTGTGTCCCTACCATTTGCGACAATGGTGTGACAAGTGGCGGATATCCTAAGTCAGCGCGTACTTTTGGTACTTCAGCTAATACTTCCTCATATTTATCTGAGAGCCCTTGTTCATTTAGCTGACTTAAGAGATTTGATAACATTCCTCCTGGAACTTTATACAGCAACGTTTTGGGCTCGACATCTTTTACTTTAGGATTCAATTTTCCTTCATTTCTAAAACGATCACGAACCGGATTAAAATGATCCGCAATTTTTTCTAGTTTTAATTGATCCAGTCCTGTTTCATATCCAAGTCCTGTTAACGCAATTGCTACTGATTCTGTCGCAGGTTGGCTCGTACCACCTGCAAAAGATGAAATAGCTGTATCAATAATATCGGCACCAGCCTCAGCAACTTTTAAATAAGTCATTTCTGCAATACCGCTAGTAGCATGAACATGAACATCAACAGGTAAATCAACGGCTTCTTTAATCCGGCTAACCAGTTCAAAACCTGTTTGAGGCACAAGCACACCAGCCATATCTTTAATACAAATGGAATCAGCACCAAGTTCTGCCATCTCTTTTGCCAAATTGACAAAATAATCAACAGTGTGAAAATCACTAGTAGTATAAGAAATTGCGGTTTGACAATGTCCCCCTGCTTTTTTACATGCTTCTACTGAAGTGCGCAAATTGCGAGTATCATTTAAGGCATCAAAAATACGAACAATATCAATACCATTTTCCACAGATTTTTTGACAAATTCTGCTACCACATCATCGGCATAGTTTTTATACCCTAATAAATTTTGTCCCCGCAATAGCATTTGTAGTTTCGTATCTTTAATTTCTTTGCGAATCGCGCGTAACCTTTCCCATGGATCCTCGTTTAAAAAGCGCAAACAAGCATCAAACGTAGCACCGCCCCACATTTCTAAAGCGTAATAGCCGGCTTCATCCATCGTTTTTAAAATTGGCAACATATCGCTAGTAGGCATCCGTGTTGCAATCAGGCTTTGCTGCCCATCCCGCAATACGGTTTCCATAAATTTGATTTTTGACATTCAATCCCCTCCTGACTACTGGTTAGTTAAAGGCAATCAGGGGATCACCAGCATTTACAATTGCCCCTACTTGCACAAAAATCTCAGCAACTGTACCATCTTTTGGCGCCACAATCTCATTTTCCATCTTCATAGCTTCTAAAATCATCACGGGCTGATTGGCAATCACCGATTCTCCCGGATTGACTAACAATTTTAAAATGGTGCCAGGCATTGGTGCAGTGAGCGTTTCACTATAAGCAGATGTCTTCACCTGATTTGGTTGCGGCGCAGATTCTGATTTTGGTGGATCTTGCGGAGCTAGCTCAGGTACCGCTGGTGTCGGTTGGGATGGTGCTGCAACAGCAGCAGGAGCCACTGGCGTTGATTGGGATGGTGAATTCCCAATTTCTTCCATTTCGACTAAATATTCTTTACCATCAATTGAAATTTTGAACTTCCGTAACATATAATCCCTCCATGCTATTTTCTTTGGTAAATTTTTTTAACGACAAATTCTGATTCTGGCTTCATTTCTGCCGCAATACTCGCGGCAATAACTGCAACTAGTTCTGCTTCTTGATTTTTTTTCATAATTTTCTTCACTATAAAAGAACTTTCTGGTTGATCATTGGCAGCAATACTCGTCGCAACTATACTTACTAGCGCGTTATTGCCATCATCATTGGAAATGTAAAAAGGAAGTTCTTCCCATTGTTCTTTTTGTATGACAGTTACTTTGGTGGCTGTTTTTTTTGAAGACGTTGCTTGTGTGCTATTTTCTTTAGTTTTACCTTTGCTAAATAAACGGTTCCAAAATCCCATCAAATACCTCCTTGATAAAATTTTACAAAAAATTGGTTATTTTAAAGACTGTTATAAAAAATAATTGCTCTATTTATTTTAACATATACGTCTGTAAAACGTTTACAATTCACCGTTATACTTTTTTAAAACAAAGAAAAGCTAAATGGGCTCCTTTTACATTAATGAAAATTATACGAAATTACTCCTCAAACTTCTTATAATTGTGACTTTATGATGCTAAGAGGATGTTGGTGCAGCTAGCCATCAACATACTTGGCATAGCGAATTTTTTCCTTATGAAAATCATATACTCCCTTTACAACAAAAAAACCACGCGCAAGGCGTGGGTTAGGATTGTTATTAATAAAAATCAAATTGACGAATTTTTTGTAAAAGATACGAACAGATGCTCAAACACATTAAGGAGCCAACTAAAGCTGGAATGACATAAAAGCCGCCGATTTTTGGACCCGTGGGACCTAACAAAATTCTACCTACCCAGCTACCTAAAAAACCAATGAGCATATATCCGAAAAAACCACTGCGAATGTCATTTCCGATAATTATGCCTGCGAGTAAACCTAAGATGCTCCCAACCATTAAAGACCAAAATAATTCCAGCATTTTGCCACCTACTTTCGTCATTTATCATTTATATTTTATCATTTTTTATAAAAATATTATAATTATATGCAATAAAAATAATAGGCTTAAACAATTTGTAAAGAAGAATTTTTCTTTCTCAATAAGCAATCATATCCATTAACAATATGAATATGCTTCCGGCTAAAATGTGCATACTTATCCACATATTCTTGACTTAATTTTTCTAATACAATCGCCTCAGGTAAAGGCATTTGGGGCAAAAAAAACTCCTCTAGACTATCGCCGCAAAAAAGCTGTAAACATAAATGATAACGATAAATATCTTGGATTGTAATCAAAGAAACTGCCGAAAGCTCATTTTCAATCTCCATTACTAGTTTTTCATAATTTTTTGGTAGCCAAATCTCCATGCCGAATAACTGTTGGATTAAAAATTGCCAACCGCGTTCATCTAAGTGATAGGGAATTTGGGGCGCACGACTATGTAAAATTTTTGTCTCCATTATGCTTATTTTAAAACCAAAGTCAGCTCGCCTTTGACTGATAGCACCCATGAAAGCTAAGAGCTCGTCAGTTTCATTGTGCATGGCGACCATTTGCATCTTTTTTAACTGTAAAATCAAATAGCGTTTCTGACTTTCCAAACCCATTATACAGTTTTGAAAATTATCATCTAACCGCAAATTGAAATTTTGCCATAGTGGTTTTAATCCTTCTAAACGCCGCCAAATCGTTTTACGCGCTACATAATGTTGTTGCGATAGCTGGGTAATCGTCGCTAAGGGATCCGTTAATTTTTGCCACAATAATTGAAAGGTTAAACTCTCTGATAGCAATTGATACCAGAAGGCTCTTTCACAAAACTGCGGGGTTACTTGTAACTGTACGCCTCTTTTAATTGGAATAAAATCAATTCCGATTTTCTTCTTTCTTTCAATTTCTGACCACCATTCACACAAGCGCTGAATTTTTTTAGCCGTAAAATGAAATTCACTTTGTAACTTTTCGTAGGACACAACCTCTCCCCTGCGCCCTAACGAATAGATACGCCAAATTGTCTTTTCATCCCGTTCCAATAAGCATTGATACACCATTTTCCCGCCTCCTCTTCTTTTAACGTTACAAAAATTAGAGGGTAATTTTTTCCATATTTTTCTTGTAGTTCAACCTAATTTGAAAGAAACAAAATGAACCTTTGCTCATTATGATTGCCAAAAAATAGACGAGTTGTTAGAATAAGTTTATTCATATACATGCAAAATCGCCGGGTTTTGCCAACAAAAAATGTTGAGAGTAGCACTTTATCCCATAGGCCCTAGGAGGATAACGTACTACTCTTTTTTGGAGGATTTTTTATGAAAGAAATTAGAGGATACGTAGCGCGTAGTGTTTTAAGCACCTTTGGTTTATCCTTATATATTTTAGCGGACACTTTTTTTATTGCAAATGGTGTCGGTACTTTAGGTCTAACGGCATTAAATATTGCATTACCTCTTTTTAATCTTTTGAATGCTTTGGGTTTACTTTTAGGGATGGGAGGCGCTACACTATTTGTTTTAAAAGGAGGCACCAGTTACTTTTCCGAATTACTCCTAACTGCTATTGGATTAGGACTATTCTTTACCTTAGTGGGTTTAACCGCTGCTGCTCCTTTAGCTGCTTTATTAGGGGCAAGTGCTGCCACACTAAATTTAATAACTACTTACTTGCGGTTTATTTTAGTGATGGCTCCTTTTTTCATTTGTAACAACTTCGTCTTGGCTTTTATTCGCAATGACAACAATCCCCAGCTTGCGATGAAAGCGATGCTTTTTTCTAGTCTTTTTAATATTGTTTTCGATTATATTTTCGTTTTTCCTATGAAAATGGGGATGGCGGGAGCTGCACTGGCTACTGTATTATCGCCTGTTTTAAGTTTACTAATTTTAAGTAGCCATCGTAAAAAAAATAATCGCCGTTTAACTTGGCAATTTACTGCACCTCAATTTAAAACAATTAGCCGCAGCATCCAATTAGGTTTAGCATCTTTTTTGACCGAAATGAGTACGGGAATTAGTATTCTAGTCTTCAATCAAGTTTTACTTTTTCTAAGTGGCGATATCGCTGTTGCAGCTTATGGCGTTTTGGCAAATATTTTATTAGTCGGTCTAGCCTTATTTACAGGTGTTGCCCAAGGTGTACAACCGTTAATATCACAAGCGGCATCGAAAAAAGAAAGCAATAAAGTTTTTTATTATGTTCATTACGGCTTCAAAGTTAGTTTTGCATTGGCTTTGGTACTTTATCTTATTGTGACAATTTTCAAAGCTCCAATTATTGGATTATTTAACAGTGAACATAGTACCGCCTTAGCAAAACTTGCAACGACCGGGTTGCCTATTTACTTTGTCGCACTTTTTGGTGCCTGCTTCAATATTATTTTTAGTATTTTCTTTGCCGCTGTAGGTTATGCAAAACAATCTTTTATTATCGCTTTATTGCGGGGTTATCTGCTAATTTTACCTTTTGTAATTTTACTGGGAAAAACTTTTGGACTGGCCGGCGTATGGGCAAGTTTACCTTTAAGCGAAGGTTTAACATTACTTATCGCTAGTTTCTTATTTATCCAATTAAAGAAATCTTACCGTAACGATGCTTTTTATTAAGCAATAGAACTACAACAAACCTATCCAACTACTGTGGGAAGCGGCACTGTGATCCACAAGAAGAACATTCCCAAGAAAAAAACGCAATGATTGCTAAAAAGAGCAGATCTTTATTACATTTCATAAAAAGACACGGAGGAAAGAAAAGTGAATAATATTTACGATGATGAAAAATTTTTTAACAAATACAGTCAAATGGCACGGAGTCAAAAAGGTTTAGCTGGTGCTGGTGAATGGCATACACTCCAAAAATTATTACCTGACTTTACTGGTAAAACAGTTTTAGATCTCGGCTGTGGTTACGGGTGGCATTGTCTTTATGCAGCAGAACATGGAGCAAAATCCATAACGGGTGTTGATTTATCTGAAAAAATGCTGGCTGTAGCGAAAGAAAAAACAAAAGGTTATCATGTAAACTATTTGCAAGCAGATATTGCCACGGTGAATTTTCCTGCAAAAACCTTTGATATTGTGCTCAGCTCGTTAGCTATTCATTATGTGGCAGATTTCAATCAGTTAATTTTAAATATTAAAAACTATTTAAAACCTGAGGGAGTTCTCGTTTTTTCCGTGGAACATCCCGCTTTTACCGCAGAAGGAACCCAGGATTGGTATTACGATGAGAAGGGCAATATTTTACATTATCCTCTTGACCATTACTTTACAGAAGGCCCAAGGAAAACAAATTTCTTAGGAGAAAAAGTCACGAAATACCACCGGACATTGACTACTTATCTACAAACTTTGTTAAAAAATGATTTCACCTTATTAGAGGTTGTGGAGCCAATGCCCGCAAAAGATCAGCTTGCACTACCTGAAATGAAAGAAGAATTGCGTCGCCCTATGATGTTGCTGGTCAAAGCGAAAAATAATTTAAAATAGACTAGCCCCTAATAAAAGCGAAACGTGTTCTTTTATGCGGCTAGATACTACCAAAAGCGAAATGAACGCAATTCGTTCTTAGCAGAAATCTCAGAAACTAATTTTTGAATTTTCCCCGAAGCGTTGCGACACATCTACCACTTCGATATAGCGGTTTTATCCCTTGTCAAAATCATATAATCTCTTTACCCATAACAAAAACCCCGTATCATAATGGATACGGGGTTTAGTTTAATTATTTAGATTCTTCATTTTTGTCATCTTTTAGCAGCGCTTTGCGAGATAAGTTGACACGTCCTTGGCGATCGATTTCAGTTACTTTAACTAAAACTTCATCTCCTAATTTCACCACATCTTCTACGTTGTTAACGCGTTCGTTTGCAAGTTGTGATATGTGAACTAAGCCATCTTTACCTTTGATTAAGTTAACAAAAGCACCAAATTTTTCGATTCGGACGACTTTACCTAAGTAAACTTCACCGACTTTTACTTCTTTGGTTAATTCTTCAATAATCTTAATCGCTTTTTGAATCATTTCGGCATCAGCAGAAGCAATGGAAACCTTACCTTCTTGATCGATGTCAATTTTAACGCCAGTTTCTTCAATGATACTGTTAATGGTGTCGCCACCTTTACCAATAACCACTTTGATTTTTTCAGGATCAATTTGAATCATTTCAATTTTTGGTGCATATTGACTTAATTCTTTGCGTGGTTCAGCAAGAGTTGACGTTAATTCTGCTAAGATTTCAAAACGAGCTTTTTTCGCTTGGGCTAATGCTTCGCGTAAAATTTGTTCTGTAATCCCCTGAATTTTAATATCCATTTGTAAAGCAGTGATACCATCTTTTGTCCCAGCAACTTTAAAGTCCATATCGCCTAAGTGGTCTTCTAAACCTTGAATATCAGTCAAAATAGTATAATTTTCACCATCAGAGACTAGACCCATTGCAATCCCAGCCACAGGCGCTTTAATTGGCACACCGGCATCCATTAGCGCCAAAGTTCCCGCGCAAATACTTGCTTGAGAAGAAGAACCATTCGACTCTAAAACTTCCGCTACTAAACGAATTGTATAAGGAAAATCTGTTTCACTTGGAATTACTTGAGCTAAGGCACGCTCGCCTAAAGCACCGTGACCAATTTCACGACGTCCTGGTGAACCGGCACGACCAGTCGAGCCAACAGAAAATTGTGGGAAGTTGTAATGATGGATGAAGCGTTTTGATTCTTCTACCCCTAAACCATCAATGATTTGGTGTTCCCCTAATGGAGCTAAAGTACAAGCGGATAACGCTTGTGTTTGGCCCCGAGTAAATAAACCAGAACCATGTACGCGTGGTAATAAACCAACTTCTGATGACAGTTGACGAATTTCGTCTAATTTACGACCATCGGGACGAATTTTATCAATCGTGATTAATTCGCGCACTACATCTTTTTCTAAGTCTTCCGCCACTTGTTTGATTTCTTTGGTAATCTGAACCAAGTCTTCTGTTTCAACATTGGCAAATTTTTCTGCGTAAACTTCTTTGACTGTTTCTTTTACTTTTTCAATTTCATCTTCACGGGCTAGTTTTTCTTCAGTCATAACAGCTGTTTTCATTACACTGTAGTAACTATCGTAGATGTCTTGTTTTAATTCTGGATCAACTTGTAAAAGTTTTACTTCCATTTTGTCTTTACCGACAGCAGCAACAATTTCTTCTTGGAAGGCAACTAATTCTTTAATTGCGTCAAAACCAAATAGTAAAGCGCCTAACATATCGTCTTCTGAGACTTCTTTGGCACCAGATTCTACCATGTTAATCGCTTGTTTTGTTCCAGCTACAGTTAATTCAATATCGGTTTTTTCAGCTTGTTCCACGGTTGGATTCAAGACATACTCACCATTTACTCGACCGACTTCAACACCTGCAATAGGACCGTCAAAAGGAATGTCTGAAATGGACAATGCTAAAGAAGAACCTAACATTGCGGCCATAGCAGGTGAACAATCTTGTTGTACGCTCATTACAATGTTGGTTACTTGCACTTCATTACGGAAGCCTTCAGCAAACATTGGGCGAATTGGACGGTCGATTAAACGAGCTGTTAAGGTTGCGTCAGTGGAAGGACGGCCTTCTCTTTTAATAAAGCCACCAGGAATTTTACCAACTGCATACATTTTTTCTTCATAGTTAATTGTTAAGGGGAAAAAATCTGTATCCTTGGCTTCTTTTGAAGATACCGCTGCGCTTAATACGGCAGTATCGCCATAACGCACTAAAACGGCACCGTTGGCTTGTTTAGCTAATTGACCGACTTCAACTTGCAATGGGCGTCCGCCCCAAGTTGTTTTAAATACTTGCTTTGTCATAAATTCTCCTATCTCCTGTAGATAGTGGGCCGCTACTAAACAAATGAAAAATTTGAAATGAGGTTCAAAACTTTCATTTGGTTAGTAGTTAGCCTTACCACTACCCCAGCATTTGTTTAATTTTTCATAGCAAAAAAGTGAGATTCAAGCTGAACCTCACTTTTAAGACGATAACGACTAACGACGCAATCCTAAAGCTTGGATCAATTCGCGGTAACGTTGTACGTCAGTTTTACGTAAGTAAGCTAACAAGTTACGACGATGACCAACTTTTTTCATCAAACCACGGTAAGAATGGTGGTCTTTTTTGTGGACGCGTGCGTGTTCATTCAAGTGGTTGATCTCTTCAGTCAACACAGCGATTTGCACTTCTGGAGAACCAGTGTCGCCTTCGTGGCGTGCAAATTTTGTCATGATTTCGTTTTTACGTTCTTTTGAAATTGCCATGTTTTTCACCTCACATTTTTATTCTCCCTGCGACTGAGTAAAGCGTTGGTGACTCGCCAAACCAAGTGACAGGTGGTGTGCAATGCACACAGGTTTACTTTACTTGATTTGAAGTAAAATTGCAAGTTCAAATAACTCAAAGTAATTAGTAAACTTAAAAATTGACACTATCCATAATAATAGTAATAGCTATCGCTGCCATGTCTTTTCACACCATTATAAGCGATTCCGATAATGTGGGCTTTCGCCATTTTCAATAAACCCACAGCACGATTTAGGGCTTGTTTATTTGTTGTACGCTCTCGCACTACCAACAAGGTTCCATCTACTTCAGCAGATATAATCTGTGCATCAGTGACTGTCGCAACTGGCGGCATATCAAAAATCACTAAATCATACTCCAAACTTGCTTCGTTGATAATCGTTTTCATGCGATTGGATCCTAAAATTTCAGAAGGATTTGGGGGTTTAGGTCCGCTTGTCATAATGGATAAATTTTGAATACCGCTATCTTGGACTACATCCGCTATTTTAAAATTTCTATTTCCAATTAAAGTGCTCAAACCATTATTATTTGGCAATTTAAAAGTAAGGGCGACTGTGGGTTTTCTTAAATCGGCATCGATCAATAAAACGCGCTTATTACTATTTGCCATAACGACTGCTAAATTAGCCGATGTAGTAGATTTCCCTTCACCCGGACCAGAGGACGTTACTACCATTGTTTTCAAGTCGTTATCAATTGAAGCAAACTGAATATTGGAACGAAGGGTTCGGTACTGCTCTGAGATTGGCGAATTTTTATCTGCAAGAGTAATCAAAGATACAGGTTTAGTTGTAATCCCTTTTTTCATCATATTTCCTCTCCTCTAAACTTTCAAACGGGAACGTCTTTGGTCTTTTTTTTGTAAACGTGAATTTTCTTCAGGTTCAATCGTACGATCAAAAGTTACTTGCAATCCTTTATGAACTTCTTTATTTCCCATTTCACTGATAGAACTGATTAGAGGTAGGTTAAGCTCTTCTGTTATATAACGCTCATCTTTGACAGTTTTATCGAATAATTCCAATAAGAAAGCTATCCCAATCCCCAACATTAAGCCTAAAACTGCACCAATCATGATATTTAATTTATTATTAGGTGAAATTGGATTAAGGGGAATTTCAGCTGTGGATGTAATGGTCACTTTATTTACATTGAGTACCGAAGCAGCATTTTTTTTGAATACATCAGATACTGTATTCGAAATTATCATTGCTTCATCTGGATTATCGCTGGTTACTTCAATTTTAAACATTTGAGAATTTTGTGATTGCGTGACTGCTACCATTTGCTTAATATCTTCTCGTGATAAATTATAGTTATTTTTTTGAGTCAATTGTTCTTGAACTTTTTTCATTACTTGATTGCCCATAATCATATCTTTATAAGTATTAATTAGCATAACATTGGCATTAACGTCAGACTGCAAATTACTATTTTCAGACTCTTTTGACTGAACCACTAGTTCAGAAGCAGCACGGTACTTAGGCGTAATAAGCAAAAAGGTAACGCCACCGGCGATTACAGTTCCAAGTAATGAACAAATTAAAATTAAAATCAAATGTTTCTTTAAAATCAAAAAAACTTCACCAATACTAACAGTTTCTTCCATACTACTCTCAACTTTCTCTAACAGATGTTTTTACATGTCTTAAACGAGCCAACTCACTTATAATCAATAAAACAACACCGATTCCAACCAAAATTATACCGGCTTTAATAAAACTTGAAATGAAGCCTTCCACATAACTGGTTAAAAATCGATAAAGTGATTCTGAGCCAATTGCTAATCTTTTTACTGTTTGGCTAAAATAGAAATATGCGGGCAAGACAATCAACATCCAACCTGCACTACTAAAAATGCTACTTAGCATGCGAAAACGTCGATGCCACCAATTCTTACCTGTAATTAACACACCAATGAGCAATAGCAAAAATATCACTGTCGTCAAAACAATCAAAATGGTTAGATTATCTTTAAATGCCATGACTTTTCTACCGTAGATAAGAACATATGGTATTTCTATGTATTTCCTAAAAACAGAGGTTGTTTCGCTTTGCAAGCGCATTACAGCTGGGTCATTTTTTTTAATTGATAGTTTTTTCGACTTCGCATATTCGTCAATTTCATGTTGTATTTTTTGGGCTAATTCTTCTTCGTTCCGAATGTTAAAGGGTACTTCTGTATAAATCCCTTTGATGTAACTTTCGATATTCTCTTGGGTCATTTTCGTACTGACCGTTTTTTGAAAGACACTTGGAGAAATGTTACTTGCTCTTCCGATGTCTGCAATGCTGGCATTAATTTCTGATGTGATAACATCAACATAATTCGATTCTTTTATCTGTTTAATCATGTAACTTTCTTCAAAAAGAGTCAGACGAATACATGTTAAGGCAACTATTGCGACTAAAGTTAAGCAGCAAATAAAAGATAGGATCCACCGCGCGCCGCTATTTAACTTCTTTTTCACCGTAACCTCCTACGTACTTATTTTGCGGGATCAATTATCGGCCCCTCAATTAGTTCACAAATCACAAATAGACGTTCATCTGTTAGACCGATAGAATCAATTGGATAACAAGTATACAGGATAAGCAGGGGCTTTTTACGTTGTAATAGCAATTTTTGAATTTCTTTGTCTTCTTTATTTCTTACATCAAACCACAAGACTCTATATTGATATTGACCATAAGTAGTTTTTATCACTATCGGCATTTGTTTTTGAACGCCAATTAATCGGCCAAAACCGTCCGCGTTATGTCCACCAATCATAGTTGTACCCAGCTCGCCAGGATAGACTGAACCCATATATTGACCTGCACCATATCGTAAGATTTCATTGGTATCTCCGTAATACAGTGGAACATTCAAATCTAGCTGTTCCACTTTAACCTGACCATATTGATAACCGCCTCTAGGATAATCCACTTCACTTGATGCCAGTTTCTTATTAGCGTTGGTATTGTTTTCACTTTCATCAAAATTCATTTGTGAATGTGTTTCTTTGTCTACTACACTGTGTTTGGGAACATCCATTAATAAAAATATTTGCAATGAAGAAGTTGTAAACTGAATGATTGGTCGTCCTACAACATATAATAGAGAGTAGCCCACCACCAAAAAGATAATAGGGACAACAAGTGTCATCCCTATTCTTTTCAGTTGTTTTAACCGCCTATGCATAATTTTTCTTTCCAATAACAAAGGCACTTACTGCAATTGTCAATAGGAATCCTGCTGTAGCAAAACTTGCATAATAAGTCGTACCAGTTTGTTTCACTGGCTGAGCAGAACTGTAGACTGGACTCGTACCACCAGCTGCTACACTTTGGTTATTCGCTGTAGAATCATCCTGTTGATTATTCTCTGTAGCGTTTTGATTATTCGTTGGATTATTATCTACAGAAGATAAAACAATATTTCCGCCATTCCAACTTGTAACTACTAAACCTAATACATTTGCGGCAGCAGATACGGAATTTTTAATCTGATTCACTACATTTGCAGGTAATAATCGGATTAAATCTTCAAGTGATTGGACTTGGCTGATATCTACATTTTGTGCAGATACGAGATTGATTGTACTTTGAATATGGCCAATTACTTCATTTACTTCATTAGCAGAAATATCCTGTTGCTTCAAATAATTTTCTGCTTGCGCAATATAGTTTGCCGGTATACTAAATGTTTTACCGTTCACTGTAACTGGTTGACGCAAAGTATCCAAGATTCTTTGTTCATCTGCAGTAATGGCTCCTGCAGCTTCAACTTTGGGAGCGCTTAAAAATAGAAATGCTACAAAGACTAACACTAGACTAACAAGTTTTTTCATTCATTCAACCTCCTTTATTTATTTGGAAAAGGACATGCCTTTATTCCCAAAAACAAATATAACTCCATTACAAATCAAGCTATTAACTCTCTATACAAGATTAAAATACAGCGTTATCTAAATTATAATAAAATAATAAAAAAATTGCCACATTTTTTATTATAATCAGCAAAATAAATAAACGCACAATTTTATAAACATTAAAAATAACTAATATTTTTTATCGTTCTACTATTTTCCCTAAATATAGATTTATCTTTTAGTAGTAAAATTTATATAAGGCAAAAAAATTGAAAACACTTAATGTAACCGTTATAATCATAACGTGCGTTTTTTGCGCATACATATTTTATAAACATCTGATGCCTTCATTAAACGAAGTGGTATCAAATAAAGACACGTTCAAAAATATTGCCTATTTAACCATGAAAGCAATCTTTTTAAACAGCTAAAAAATTGGAGGAAAATACTATGTCTACACTACTTGCGGTTAAAGGTCACCCACTAGAAGCTGAGGATTCTCATGCAGTTCAATTATTGGAAAGCTTTTTAACAACTTATAAAGAAACAAATCCCGAGGATGAAATTATTGTGGTTAATCCTTATGCGACAGATTTCCCGGAAATCGATGCCGATATTACTTCTGGCTGGCATGCTCTAATAAAAGGAGCAGAATTTACCGACTTATCTACAAATCAACAAAGTAAACTAGCTGCATTTAATGGTTTAACAGAGCAATTTGAAAAAGCTGACAAAATCGTTATTGCCAATCCATTATGGAACTTAAGCATTCCAAGTCGTTTGAAAGCTTGGTTTGATACGATTTGTGTCGCCGGTAAAACTTTTAAATATACAGCTGAAGGCCCTGTTGGTTTAGTTACAGGCAAAAAGGCGTTACACATTCAAGCCAGCGGCGGCTTTTACAATGGCCAAGACTTTGCTGCACAATATACTCGCCAAATGTTAAACTTTATTGGCATTACCGACTTTAGCGAAATCCTCGCAGAAGGTCTGGATTTTGATCCAACTAAGGTAGAAGAAATCATGGACAAAACCACTTCAGAAGTAGTCGCGACAGCGAAAACTTTCTAATCGCATTTTATAAAACGACCGCCTTGTGCGGCCGTTTTTTTTGCGGACAAAATCTTATTTTTCTACAAAAGGTTTCCCCCCGCAGAGAATGTTATTTCTGTTATAATGAGCTCGAGGTGATTACAATGGCACTAATCAATCGAATTCAAGGAATGGAAAACGAATTATCCAAAGCAGAGTTACGTATTTTCCGTTATATAAAAAAAAATATTGATAAAATACCGACTATGACCGCCGAACAAATCGCAAAAGGCTCTAAAACCAGCGCCCCCACCGTCGTGCGCTTTGCCAAAAAAGTTGGTGCTGCAAGTCTAACCGATTTCAAAATTCAAATTTCTGCGGAAAACCAATCCAATGTCACAAATCAAGAATATTCAGATGTGAAAAAGAACGAACCTATCGCATCTTTAAAAGAAAAGTTATCGCAAAATGCTCAATTAACACTACATGAAACGACGCAAATTTTAAGTGATGAAAAGCTATTAGCGGCATTGAAGCTATTGGAAACAAAAGAACGGATTTTTGTAACGGGAGTAGGGGCTTCCCATTTGGTAGCCGAAGATATCAAACAGAAGTGGGACCGTATTGGCAAAAGTGTTTCACTTGAAACAAACTATAACACTCTATTGCCTCAACTCATTAATACCAAAAAAGATGCGGCTTTATGGCTGATTTCAAATTCCGGTGAAACGCCAGAAATTATTTACTTTGCGGAAATTGCCAAAGAATTAAAAATTCCAATTATTACGCTTACCCGCTTTGGAACCAATCGCCTTTCAAAACTGGCGGACGTTTCACTGCAAGTTTCTCGCCCCCAAGAAGCTGATCAGCGTAGTGCAGCAACGAATTCTTTAATTGCTCAATTTTTAGCGGTTGATATTTTATTTTATTCCTATATCAGTCGCAATCAAGAAAATGCTGAAAAAATTTACCAATCACGCCAAATTATTAAAGACTTTCGCGAAAAACATTTTTAAAATAACTAAAAAATCCGAATTGCCAGTGCATAATTACTTTTGCACCTGACAACTCGGATTTTTCTACTTAATCCATTCATTTACTTTATCTGAATTATTTTTGACCCATTCTTTAGCTGCTTGAGCTGGATCTTGCCCATCATGAACAGCTAACATAACATCTTCCATATCTTTTTGTTCCCAATGGAAATTGTCTAAAATTTTATATGCTTCGGGTTGGTCTTCTTTTAAACCTTTACGAACCATCGTATTAATTGTTTCAGCACCACCCATCGTCCCTTTTGGATCAGCCAAATATTTTAAATCATATTTTGCAAACATCCAGTGAGGTGACCAGCCGGTGATAACGATTGGCTCTTTATTTTTAATAGCTTTTCCCAGTGCAACTGTCATCGCACCTGAAGAAGAAGATTCCACGGTCCAGTCTTTTAAATTAGGATAAGCCGCTTGAGTTTTGTCTGCTGCTTTCATAACCCCTGCGCCAGGCTCGATTCCTATAATTTGTTTATTCACTTGATCACTTAGATCTTCTAGTGAGTTCACATTCATATAACTTGGAACCACGATGCCAAGTTTCGCACCACTTAGATTTTCACCTAAATTTTCCATCTGATCTTTGTATTTAGCGTATTGTGCTTGATGAGTGTGAGGCAGCCACGCAGCAACCATACCATCGGTTTCACCATTGGCAACAGATTGCCACATCACTGTCATATCCAAAGGCGTTAATTTCACATCGTAGCCTTCTTCTTTTAAGACTTCTGCAATCACATTCGTTGAAGCAACTTCTGTATCCCATTCAACATATGATAAATGAATAGTGCCTTTATTAGAAGCATGACTGCCAGCAAAAGTGGAACCAAAAATCAAAGCGACAACTAACACCGCCACCCCGCCAGTAATCCATTTTTGTTTTTTCTTAGCAGCAGGATCAAGATTTCTTTTGCGTTCTTTTTTTGGCGCATTTAATTTTTGCGTAAAGCGATCAATGATAATAGCTAGAATAACTAATGCCAAACCATTTACAAAACCGTTCCCTACTTGGGCTTGTTGCAAGGCTGATAATACGCCTCGACCTAAACCAGGTGCACCAATCATGGATGCTGTTACTACCATTGATAAGGCTAACATCATCGTTTGATTAATCCCAGCCATAATGGTTCCTTTTGCTAAAGGCAATTCTAATTTGAATAACTTTTGTTTTCCCGTGCCACCAAAAGAATCAGATGCTTCGACCAATTCACTTGGAATTTGACGAATCCCTAGATTGGTCATGCGTACTGTTGGGGGTAAAGCAAAAATAACAGAAGCAAAGACCCCTGGCACCATCCCGATACCAAAGAAGGCAACGGCTGGAATTAAATAAACAAAAGCCGGCATGGTTTGCATAAAGTCTAAAATTGGCGATACAATCGTGTTGGCTTTTTCACTTTTTGCCATTAAAATGCCCAATGGTATCCCTATCACAATCGAAACCAAACTTGCCAGTAAAACAAGTGTGACGGTATTCATTAAGTCATTCCATAGACCTTGATTATAGATGAATAAAAGGCCAAAAAATGTCAAAATTGTCAGTCCTGGTTTTTTCTTTGATAGGAAAAAGGCTGCAATAGCTAATAAGACAATAAATAGTAAAGGTGGGATAAATAATAAAGTATTCGTAATTGTATCCATAATAACTTGACCAATTGTTTGGACAAAACTAAACAATCCTGCAAAAGTTTTTGTCAACCAATCTGTAAAGTTCTCCACCCATTTTGCAACTGGAATTGCCTGTTGTAATAAATTATCCAACCAACTCCGCCTCCTTCTCTCCTGTTTCAGCTAACGCTTCAATCACACTTCCTCGAATCACTACTCCTAGTAATTTATCTTTATCATCTACAACGGCTAAAGGTGCTTCTGCATCTTTGATGACATCAAAAATATCCGTTACTAACATATCTTGCGGAATTTTTTTAACATTTTTATCAATAACTTCTTTTAATGATAATTGTTCTCTTCTGGCTTCTAGAGCTTTTAAAGCCGTCAAACTACCTTTTAATTGGCGCTTACGATCAACGGCTAATAACATACTAACGCCTTCTTTACGCATGCGGTTTAAAGCTACGTTAGGACCATCCGCTTCAATATTCATAGTAATCGCTGGTTCCATAATATTTTGCGCAGTTAAAACTTTGGAGCGATCCACATCTTCCACAAAATCTCGAACATATTGATTGGCAGGATTGGTTAAGATCTCTTCTCCGGTACCAATTTGCATAATTTGTCCATCTTTCATCAAGGCAATGCGATCGCCAATGCGCAATGCTTCATTTAAGTCATGTGTAATAAAAATAATAGTTTTCTTGACATTTTCTTGTAAATCTAACAATTCATCTTGCATTTCGCGACGAATTAACGGATCAAGTGCTGAGAAAGCTTCATCCATTAATAAAATTTCAGGATTATTCGCAAGTGCTCTGGCTAAACCGACGCGTTGTTGCATCCCACCAGAAAGTTGTTCTGGATATTGGTCTTTAAATGCAAGCAAACTAGAGTTTTCCAAAGCTTGTTCAGCTTTTTTACGTCGTTCTGCTTTGTCTACCCCACGTATTTCTAAGCCTAATTCTGTATTTTCTAAAATCGTACGATGTGGAAACAATGCAAAACTTTGAAAAACCATATTAATTTTATTGCGGCGAACTTCTTGTAAATCTTCTTTATTCATCTTGGCAATATCTTTGCCATCGATATATATTTCACCGCTAGTTGGGTCAATTAATCGGTTTAATAAGCGGATCAAGGTAGACTTACCTGAACCAGAAAGTCCCATAATCACAAATATTTCACCTTCATTCACTTCAAAGTTGGCATCATAAACACCAACTGTAGCACCGGTTTTTTCTAAAATTTCAGTTTTACTTTTATGTTCATTCATCATGGCAAGCGCTTGTTGCTGCTTTTTACCAAATATTTTTGTTAAGTGTTCTACTTTCACTTTCGCCATTTTGTTACCCCCTATTTATTTTTGCTGTTTTAAAAACTTAACAACAGCTTTCCTATTAAAGAAACAGCTATTTTTGTTTCCTTATTAGGATGGAAAAAGCAAGTTTGAAAACAACTTGAAAATTTCCTTCTCAAAAAACTGACCACATCAGACTAACATCATGTGGGCACTTAGTCAAAAAAGAAAAACCAGGAAAAACTGTGAATTCGTTTTCCTGGTTATAACAGCAGTCATTTATTTACTTAAGGTTTTCTTAATATTTATCTTTTTCTGGATAAAAGAAGTTCATCATGCGCTGAAAGACCAATTCCTCTCCTACAAAAAAAACAGTTTCCCCGGCTTCAAACTTAGCATAGGGCCCTGGAGATAATAACAACCGCTCTTCGTGTTGGATAGCCACCACTGTTGCTCCAGTTTCTTGCCAAATATTTAAATCTTTAATCGATTCATGTAAGTGATTTGCTGTTTTATCCAGTTGAATCTCATAAGGTAAAAAAGGAGCTGTCTGCTGAATTCGTTTGGTTTGATTCACCAAAGTATCTAATAGCCCCGAAAAATTTTCCAATTCTTGTTGTTGGCGCTCCACGCTGTTTAATATTTCACTTTTCAACTCTTGGATGGAGTGAACATCTTTATACTGTGCTAAATAGCTCTGGGCTTTTTCCCGGGAGGCTACATAGGCCCCACTCCCATGGTGAACATCCATAATGCCAAGATCTACTAAAACATTAATAGCTTTTCTCGCCGTTTCAGGTGACACGTTGAAATTACTCGCTAAAGTAGAGCGAGCGTGTATTTTCTCTCCTTCTTTATAGCGATTTTCAACAATTCGTTCGGCAATATCAACGGCAATTTGCTGATAGCGGGGAATTGTTAATTTTTTTCCGGCCATTTTCTGACCTCCTTATCTTGCAGTCCATTTTGCTTAAATTTTTTCTATCAGCAAAACTTCGCTGTCATTTACTTACTATCACTTTCCCATTTTTTTTCAATTTCTACAAGTATTTTAAAAGTAAATACAAATTAATTGCTAAAATGAGTTCAAAAAAAGAAACGCGAAAATTCGCGTTTCTTTCTATTAAATAGATAATTAATAAATTATACTTCTACTTTCATAACGGGCGTTTTGGCTTCTGTTGCCCCCACTTTTTCTAAAATTTCATTTTTTACTTTATCCATATTTGTGACTAAGACCAGCATGTCTGTTCCTTTACCTGCCGCTTTAATAGCAGCAAGATCGACATCTGCCACAATCGTATCCGGTGTTACTTTCTGACCTTCTGCAACTTTCAAGTCAAATGGTTTTCCATCTAATTCAACAGTATTGACACCCATATGCAACAATACTTCTAAGCCGCTGTCTGTCGTAATTCCTACTGCGTGTTTGGTTGGGAAAACAGATGAAATCGTACCACTTACTGGAGCATAGATAGTACCTTCTTTAGGAACGACAAAGTAGCCTTCACCCATCATTTTTTGTGAGAAAACCGCATCAGTTGATTCTGATACTGGTTTTACTTCTCCATTTGCCACCGCAAAAAATTCCGTTGTAGCCGCAGCGTCTCCAGCTAAAATAGTAGTTTGGACTGGGGCGACGGTTGTTTGTTCTTCAGCCATTTTTTCAGCCGCTAATTTTTCTTTAGGAATACCAAAGAAGTAAGTTGCCACAAAACCACCAGCGTAGCCTGCAAGTAAACCTAAGATATAACCTAACCAATGGCCGTTAGCAATTAACGGAATTAAAGCCGCACCAGAAGGGCCAATAGCAGTCGCGCCGACATTTCCTAAAGCACCAATAACCGCACCACCGACACCGCCACCGATACAAGCAGTAACAAATGGTTTCCCTAATGGTAATGTAACCCCATAAATTAACGGTTCCCCAATACCTAAAATACCAACTGGTAATGCCCCTTTAATCATTTCTGTCAATTCTTTATCTTTACGTAAACGAATCCACAATGCTAATGCTGCCCCAACTTGACCGGCACCAGCCATCGCTAAAATTGGTAATAGTTGCGTACTGCCTGTAGCTTCAATCATTTGAATATGAATTGGCGTTAAGATTTGGTGTAAACCAAACATAACCATTGGTAAGAAACTTGCTCCTAATACAAAACCAGAGAAAGCTCCACCAACATTTAAAATCCAGTTAATTCCGCCAACTAAACCGTTTGAAATAAAACCTGCTAATGGCATAATCAAGAAAATTTCTGCCAAACCAATGACAAGAAGTGAAATCGTTGGCGTTACAATAATATCAATTGCTTCTGGCACAATATCGTGTAATTTTTTCTCTACTTTGGAAAGTAACCAGACTGCAAAAATTACCCCTAAAATACCGCCTTGTTGTGCAGCTAGTGGCTGGCCGTTAAACAAGTTGATAATTGGTGCCTCTGGATTCATCCCAGTTAAGGTTACAACCCCACCAATTACCCCACCAAGAGTTGGTGTTGCGCCAAATACTTGTGCTGCATTCACACCAGTGTAGATTACTAAGAAAGAAAACATCCCATTTTTCAAAATATTCATAACATCAATATATTGTTGCCATGTTGCAGCGTCTAGGCTGCCCGCAGTTACCATATTCGTTAAAACAGAGGCGATCCCCGCCACCAAACCAGCCCCAACAAATGCTGGAATCATAGGAACAAAAATATTCGAAATATCTTTTAAAAGCGCTTTAAAGGGTGACTGTTTTTGTTTAGCTTTTTGAGCCGCTTTCATTTCGGCCGCTTTTTGATTCACGGCATCTTTACCGTTAGCTGAAGTTGGAATTTCTTCTCCTAAAGCGACACCTGCTTGACTTGCCATTTCTTTTGCGACTTTATTTACTTTGCCAGGACCGATAATGACTTGTAGTTGTTCATCATCGACGACACCTAAAACGCCTGGGATGGCCTTCAATTGTGCTTCATTTACTTCATCGCGGTCACGGACAGACATTCTAACCCGTGTCATACAGTGCGTAACGCTTTCAACATTGTTCATGCCACCGGCGCCTTTGTAAATCTCTTTTGCCAACTGTTCCAAACTTAATTCTTCTTTTGCCATGCTAACTTTCCCCCTTGAAATTATGAATTATTTAAAACTTTTCTTATTAAGGAGCTGCATTATTTTCAATGAAACAATGCAACCCCAACACTACTTAAATTGTTTTCTTTACGAAACCATCGGCTGCAATAAGCTTTTGTGCCGCAACATCTTTATCACTGTCAGTTAAAATCATGACGATTGCTAATTTAACATTTTCATCTGCGGCTGTAAAGAAGTGATCTGCTGTTTCATAATCTACTTCTGTCGCCTGCATGATAATCCGTTTGGAGCGCTCGACTAATTTTTCATTAGTTGCTTTTACATCGACCATTAAATTGTTATAAACTTTTCCGATACCAATCATTGAGATAGTGGAAATCATATTTAAAATTAACTTTTGGGCTGTCCCAGATTTCAAACGAGTAGAACCGGTCAGAAATTCAGGACCACAATCTACTTCGATTGGAAATTGGGCATGTTTTGAAATTTCAGCATCTTTATTACATGAAATCGTCCCAGTGGCAGCACCAACTTGACGGGCATAATCCAAACCACCAATAACGTAAGGTGTCCGGCCGCTAGCAGCAATCCCTACCACCATATCATTTTCATTTAGTTTTAATTCGTGTAAATCATTTGCTCCTAATTCAGCAGAATCCTCGGCACCTTCCACAGCAACAGTCATCGCCTGATCGCCACCGGCAATTAAACCAACTACCATTTCTGGATCAACACCAAAAGTTGGCACACATTCTGCCGCATCCAACACACCTAGACGTCCAGATGTTCCAGCGCCCATATAAATTAAACGGCCGCCTTTTTTGAAAGCTGCAATCGTAGCTTCAACTACTTTTTCAATACTTTCTAATTCTTTTTCAACCGCGACTGCTACTTTTTGATCTTCTTGATTCATTTTTTGACAAGCTTCTTGAACGGTCATTTCATCTAAACCAAAAGTTGCTTCATTACGACGCTCAGTTGTTAAGTTTTCTAAATTAATCTTACTCATGTTCTTCCCCCATTGGTTGTAATTTGAATTTCATGCCGCCTTTAATCTGGCAAATTAAATCTTCTTCAGCAGCAATTACTTGTGCCACTACATTTACTTTGTCATTTGCTGGTAACCCTTTGCGACACAATTGAATCTCGCCAGCATAACGCAAATATTTTTCATTATCTACAGTCACACTCCCCAAAGTGCGTTTTACCGTATTTTGTGCTTTAATTTGCGGAATTTTGTGGAAGCGCGCATCGGCACTGCGAATGACCGCATCAGCTTCATCCAAGCGATTAACATGATCACCTAAAATATAATTAAAATAATCCGTTCCGCAATTTTCTACTTGCAATAAAATTTCGTTGTTATTTATAAATTTTTTGAATTGTTCTTTTGTCCGTTCATTCAAACCACCATCACCAATATAAATTAAATCAACGGCAGCATTTTTTTGCCATAATGCCGCGGCTAATGGATGTTGATGGCGATCTTGTTCCAGTGTGGGCAGTCCTTCATAAAGTGGACCTCTTAAATTAGCATCACCCGGAACAAAGGCTTGAATGGTGAAACCATTTGCTTTAAGCCATTGATTTTTTTCCAAAAACCAACTCTGAGCTAAGCCCGTTTCTGGTCTTGGATAATAATTATGCCATGCCTCTAAATTAAAAAAATTAGCATTCGCTTTTTTTAAATCATCAATATCTTGTTGCGTAACCGTACTTGCATTTAAGGCAATTTTCATTTGTTGACTAAAGTGAGCAATTTGTCGATTGCTGATATGATAATCCATGCGCAATCCCGTTACCCCAATCTCTGTCAATTCTGATAAATTATCCATCTCAAATCCAGCTTTTGCTAATGCATTGCCAGAAATATCTACCATTAAATCGAGATTTAATGCTTGGCACCAACTTCCCAATTGACTTAGGCGCTCACGGTATTTTGTGGCATCATCTTCTGGAATGTGCAACGAGGTAAAGATTCCTTTAAAACCCGCTTGTGCCATTTGAGTGACGTATTCTTTTTGCTGTTGTGATAGTGCTTCGTTTAAAAAAATCGAAAAACCAAACAATGAGATTCCTCCATCTTTCATGAAAAAATGATTAGTAATCGCTTACACAATGGAGTATACATCACGTTTTATTTTTACGCAACCTTTTTTCGTTATTTTTATTATTTTTTTGAAATATTATTTCTTTAGCTTTGTAAAATCTTAAGAAGAAAATTTCAAATTCCCACCAATTTGTATTCTGTGGTAAACTTACTTTTGAGGAAAATCAACTTTGAGGTGAATAATAATGATTACGATGAATGACATCATCAGAGAGGGTAACCCCACTTTACGGGAAGTTGCCAAAGAAGTACCGATGCCCCCAACGGATGAAGAAAAAAAACTTGGGGAAGAAATGTTAGAGTTTTTAAAAAATAGTCAAGATCCCGTAAAAGCCGAAGAATTACAGCTGCGCGGTGGCGTTGGTTTAGCAGCTCCACAATTAGATATTTCAAAACGGCTGATTGCAGTCCATGTACCCAGCAGCGATCCAGAAGATGATACACCTGTTCTTAGCACAGTCATGTTCAATCCTAAAATTTTAAGTCATTCTGTCCAGGATGCCTGTTTAGGTGAAGGTGAAGGTTGTTTATCTGTAGACCGTGAAGTGCCAGGTTATGTGGTGCGCCACGCTCGCGTTACGGTTTCTTATTACGATGAAGCAGGCGTCAAACACAAACGCCGCCTTAAAAATTATGAGGCAATCGTGGTGCAACATGAAATTGACCACTTAAACGGCGTCATGTTCTATGATCATATCAACGAAGAAAATCCTTTTGCCTTAAAAGAAGGCGTCTTAGTAATCGAATAAAAAAAATGAACCGCCTCAAAAGAGCTCACTTTGAGGTGGTTCATTTTTTTCATAAAGTAAAGATGAATGAAAAACTACATAAAAATTATTCTTGATATAAAATGCCTGCTTTTAAAAGAGCGGCTTTAATTTTCATTAGTGTTTCGTCATTTTCATATGCGATTGTATGCAGATGAATACCATTGGTTAATTCTAAAAGTAAACTGGCATTTGAACTACGGTATTTTTCCATGAATGCTTCGATATCTTCAATCGTCTTAATCTGCAAATTTCCCGTTAATTCGCCGTAAATATCATGATCTACAATCACATCTACGATTTCGCCACCATTTTCGACAATAATCCTTAGTTCTGTTTGGGTTTGCGTTGCATCGTGTTGAACGGCAATCTGGCTTAATTTTCCTTGTCTTTTTCCTTGAAGAAGATAGCCGCGCGCGGTAGCCTTAATAGCCACTCCGGCAGCACGCATAAGTGCGATATCTCCGACAATAATCTGACGACTCACGTCAAATTGTTGTGCAAATTTTGAAGCACTAATGGGCTTTTCTGCTTTTTGCAGTTGATTTAATATTTTGTCGCGTCGTTTATTCCCTTCCATTTTTCTCGCTACTTTCTGAAAGTTTTTGTTGTTGATATGCACGAGAATGTTTCATGATATCAGCAAATGTTGCGCGAATAGTTTCCACATAATCTGCTTTTGTAACATTTTTTACAACCTTGTTTAAAACAGCTGTTTCTCTTGTACTGTCCAAAACGGGTTGCTGTTGTTTCTTTTTGAAAGCTGCAATTTCGCTGACTGCCGCCATTCGTTGTTCTAATAGTCGCGTCAACTCTTGATCAATTTGATCAATTTTTTGACGTGCATTTACTAAACTGTCTGAATTACCATCTTCTGTAATTGTCTTAATGATACGAGCCGGATTGCCAGCAACAACCACATTATCTGAAAATGATTTTGTCACCACGCTCCCAGCAGCTACCACGACATTATCCCCTAATACTACACCTGGTAAAATAATCGAACCGGCCCCAAGCCATGCGTTGTTGCCAATGGTCACTGGTTTGCCATTTTCTAAGCCACTATTACGTTTCACTGGGTTTAAGGGATGTGTCGCCGTTAGAATTTGAACATTGGGAGCAATCATACAGTTATCCCCGATTGTAATCGGACAAACATCTAATAAGACACAATTGAAATTGGCATAGAAATTTTTGCCAACTGAAATATTATAGCCGTAATCAAATTGGACTGTGGGCTCCATATAAATGTTTCCTGCTACTGTGCCAAATGATTCTTTTAAAAGCTGACTGCGTATCTCAGCATCATATTCGTGATTAATCAACTGCATCTGTTCTCTAGCAAATTTGCGTTCGCTCACAAGTTCTGGATCTTCGGAAAAATAAAGCTCACCGGCAATCATTTTTTCTTTTTCACTAACCATTGATACCCTCCTAGAGTTTAATTTCGCGAAATAAATCTTCTGCCGCACATTGTACCATGGTAAACGGTTCCTGAATAGCAAGAGCCGTCTGATTGATCGCCATGATATCGGCTTGTGGTTTATGATAATAAAGCAACTGATTAAAAGGAGCAACTTGAAAACTCGTACCGACAATCACAATCAAATCGGCTTGTTCTACCGCTTTGATAGCACAAGTAATTGTATCGTCTGTAAATCCTTCACCATATAAAACAATATCTGGGCGCAGTTGCCCCCCGCAATTTAGATGGGTATCGCTGATTAAATAGTCTTGCCAAGCTATATTCTGCCCACATTTGCGACAATACACATCATATAAACTACCATGAAAATTCACGACATTTGGGCTGCCCGCCTGATCATGTAAGCCATCGATATTTTGCGATACAACCCAAACAGATTTCGTTTTTGCAAGTGCAGCTATTTTTTCGTGAATAATATTGGGTCTAGCACTTGGATGATAAAGTTGTTTAATAAATTGATAAAATTTTTGCGGCTCCTGTAATAAACAATCATGACTCAGTAAATACTCAGGCTGATCAATTCCTGCATAAATTCCTTTTAATGAGCGATAATCTGGAATGTGTGATGGGGTAGAAACGCCGGCACCGGTCAAAAAAGTAATATTTCGTGCTGCTTGAATCTTATCTATAGCTTCATTTATTGCTGTCATCTTCAACACCTCATCTTTTATTATACGCTTGAAATATTAGTAGCGGTAATTGGAAAGTGAGAAAAAAGTCGATCAGTTGACCGACTTTTCTATGCATCATAAAAACCTAAAATCATGATGCCAATCATGATGGCTGCAATCACAAAATAGTGTTTGGCTTTTAATTTTTCTTTTAAGAAAATACGTCCTAAAATCACGGAAACAATGGCATAAGCAGAAATTAAAGGCGCAACAATAATTGCTTCTTTCGTGGAGACCGCGCCAACGTAAAAGAATTGACCTAGCGTTTCAAAGATGGCTGCCAACCCTTTATCTTTTTCGGAAAAGACAAATACGTGCTCTTTTTTCACCCACTCTAGATATGCCCACAACACCAGTGCGACAATTAAGAAAGTTAATTCATAGCTCATATTGGCTTGATCTTCCGGCATTAATTTACGATATTCCAAATAATAACTATCAAGAAAAGTTCCCATACCATCAATAACCATATACAAAATAGGAAATAAAATGGCGATTGCACCAACACGGTATTTTTTGTCAATGGTAACACCCTCTGCTTTTAACTGGGCATCATCTTGTTCTTTTTCAAAAACCGACAATAATAAAATACCAATTAAAATCATGAAAATTGCCGCTAATTGTAATCTGTTGACACTGTTGCCCATAATTAAAAATCCTAAAATTGCTGTCACAGCTCCGGAGGAATTACTGATGGGCGAAGAAATCGAGACTTCAATATAGCGTAGGCCAAAATAGCCAATTGCCATGGACAAAATATACATTGCTGACACAGGTAAGTATAAAAGCAAATTGTGCCAATCATAACGAATACCGGCGTAAATAACGTAATAAAATAAAACGTGAAGGCCCATAATCAACCCCACCATAATTGTGGTTTTCATGGCACTATGTCGGTCATTGGGATCATTGCCTTTCTTATAAAAAAGATCAGCTGTCCCCCAGGCTAAAATTGTAATTAATGCCGCTGCAAACCACATCTATTCTTCACTCCCTACTCACTTTTCTTTTTTAAAAGTAGCGTAAACTGCGCCAATCGTCAATTATTGTCTCTACGTACTTTTTTCCTTTCTCTTTTTAACCAAAATCGGCAGGATAAATGAAAATGATTTCAACTCATGACAGCGCCATGTAAACGTGATACAATACATTGGGAAAAACGTAACAAAGAAGTTGCGTTTATGTAAAAGCGAGGTGAAACCATTGGTACCATTTATTATTTATTGGGGCGTAATCCTAGTATGTATCGCATGGGCTGCGTTAAGCATTTTCTTTTCTATTTTTTATTTGGCCCGCAAAGAAAACGGCAATTTATGGGCATTTGCTTTCTTTAACGTTATTGCTGCTATCGTACAAGCAATCGTCTTGGCTATTTATCGCACCTGGGGTTGGGGCATTACCCAATACTCAAGCTTGATTTATATTATCATCGGCGTACTACTTGTCTTAACTGTTATCCAAGCTGTATTAGGCCGTGAACCAAAAGAAAGTATCGCATAAGAATTGCACTAAAAATACCGCTTTTTTGAATTAGTGACGAAAGACTGGCAACAAATGTCTTTTACTATTTCAGTTAAGCGGTATTTTTGTATAGTGCGCATATTGTATACATACATTTTCATGAATCTTTGCTGAAACAAAACTAAAAAAAGTATGGACAAAAACTAACAAGGATTGGATATTTTCGTTTATTTTAGTACAACAATCACTATCAAACAGGGATTTACAGCTTTAATTAAAGAACTTTCATCTAACAAAAAATAATGTATATTCTTTCATTTTAATGTAAAAAAATTTGACACCCTATCCAATTTGACGTAAAATTCTTGTGTACTATCAACTGAATACGAGATACCTCCGTCACCGAGGTAGAGGTCGCATCATTCATTAATCCTGTTGAGTAAGCAAATATTAGGACGCAGGCCTAGGGAATGATGCCGAAATGGATCACGTGTTTGCTCACGGATTTGTTGGGACGCACGGGAAATACCTGGCGGACTGTCTTAGCTTTTGCTAAGTTGCGCTATGTTTTGTGAGAGGTTTGTCGACGAATTTTGCTCTTTGTCAACAGCCGATTTCTTTTCATACGAACTGATTTCGGCTGTTTTTTTATTTTTTCGCTGGCGGCAACTCCATTCATCTCTCTCGTGTTTTAAGTGCCCCACTTAAATTACGTTGGTATGGTCAAATACTTTTTAAGGAGCAGAACATGAATAAAAAAATTTCCGTTACCGCACTACTTACCATTATTTTAAGCTTTTTCACCGTCGCTTTTGCAGCGACACCAGCAGCTGCTGATAGCCAAACACCATCAGACACACTTCGAGTTGGGATGGAAGCCGGTTATGCCCCCTTTAACTGGACCCAAACAACAGATGCCCACGGTGCTGTTCCAATCCAAGGAGAAAAATCAGCTTGGGCAGGTGGCTATGATGTCCAAATTGCCAAAAAAGTTGCCGCGGGATTAGGTAAAAAATTAGTAATTGTTAAAACCGATTGGGATGGCCTGCCAGTCGCTTTACAATCTGGCAAAATCGATGCGGTGATCGCCGGGATGTCGCCAACTGCTGAACGTAAAAAAGAAATTGATTTTACAAATCCTTACTATGAATCTCATTTGGTTATCGTGACCAGAAAAGATAGCAAATATGCTAAAGCCAAAGATTTGGCTGACTTTAAAGGGGCAAAACTTACCGCCCAATTAAATACGTTTCACTATACTGTAATTGATCAGATTCCTGGTGTGCAAAAAGAACAAGCCCAAAAGAATTTTTCAGCGATGCGTGCAGCACTCTCTTCTGGTGTCATTGACGGCTATGTTTCTGAACGGCCAGAAGGTGTTACCGCAACATCAGTTGATAAAAATTATGCAATGGTAGAATTTGCCAAAGATAAAGGCTTTAAAACCAACCCTGAAGATGTGCAAGTAGCCGTTGGTATGCGTAAAGGCGATTCCGATGTTGCAAAAGTCAATCAAATTTTGGCGGGAATTTCAGAAGATGAACGTACCAAATTGATGGATGCAGCAATTAAAGAGCAACCTGCTGCTTCTGATAGTAACGATGAAGAATCCGGATTTTTACATGATATTAAAACAATTTGGAACCAATACGGTGGTTTATTTTTACGGGGAGCAGGTTTAACACTGCTTATTGCTATTGTTAGTACCATTTTGGGAACAAGCCTTGGCTTACTCATTGGCGTTATTCGCTCACTGCCAGTAGCTGAAAACAAAGTATTATTTATTTTCCAAAAATTCTTTAATTGGTTATTGTCCGTTTATATTGAAATTTTCCGAGGCACACCAATGATGGTACAAGCAATGGTCATTTATTACGGTTTGGCACAAGTTTTCCAAATCGATTTAAACCGAACCTTAGCAGCCTTTATTATCGTATCTTTTAATACCGGAGCTTATATGTCTGAGATCGTACGGGGCGGGATTTTTTCAGTTGACCCTGGCCAATTTGAAGCTGCACAAGCAATCGGGATGACACATGGGCAAACCATGACCAAAGTTGTCTTACCTCAAGTTATTCGAAATATTTTGCCTGCTACTGGTAATGAATTTGTCATCAATATTAAAGATACCGCCGTATTGAGCGTTATCTCTGTTGCGGACTTGTTCTTCCAAGGAACATCTGCTGCCGGAACGAACTATAAGTTCTTCCCAGTCTTTACTATCGTCGGCATTATGTATTTGATTATGACGTATAGCGTTTCCCGAATTTTACGTTTAGTTGAAAAACGGATAGATGGGCCACAATCATACATCAAAGCTGATGAAGCTGAATTAGAAGCAGAAGAATAGGGATAGTTTTAGGAGGAATAAACATGGCAGAGAAAATTATTGACATTCAGCATTTGAAAAAAAGCTTTGGAGAAAATGAAGTTTTAAAAGATATTGACTTTTCTGTAACTAAAGGTGAAGTGGTTTCCATTATCGGCTCATCCGGTTCTGGTAAATCAACTTTATTACGTTGTATCAATTTATTAGAAAAACCCACTAGTGGTGAAATTTATTATAAAGGGGAAAATGTCTTATCCCCCGGTTATAGTCTGACAAAATATCGGACGCATTTAGGCATGGTTTTTCAATCCTTTAATTTATTTAGCAATATGAATGTTTTAGAAAACTGTGTTACCGGACAGACGACTGTGTTAAAACGCAATCGTGCTGAAGCAAAAAAAATTGCATTAACTAACTTGGAAAAAGTCGGGATGGACCGCTACATTGAAGCAAAACCATCACAATTATCAGGGGGGCAAAAACAACGGGTAGCGATTGCCCGCGCCCTCTCAATGGACCCAGATGTCATGCTTTTTGACGAACCAACCTCTGCGCTTGATCCAGAAATGGTAGGCGAAGTTTTAAAAACAATGAAAGCACTCGCTCAGACAGGGTTAACCATGGTAGTGGTAACCCACGAAATGGATTTTGCCCGTGATGTCTCCAATCGCGTCATTTTTATGGATAAAGGCGTTATTGCAGAACAAGGCTGCCCAGAAGATATTTTTGGAAATCCAAAAGAAGAACGAACGAAAAAATTCTTACACCGTGTTTTAGATAAAGAAGCATAATTCGAATAACCAACGGCTAAAAGTCCCCTCTACACCTTTACTTTTAGTCGTTGGTATTTTTTTGTCAAAAAAGCAATAACAATCTAACATTGAAATTTTCTGAAAATTATCCTAAAATTAAGCCAGCACTCTCCAAGAAAAAAATTCAGAGGGAATTTCCCCAATTACAAAGGATGAAAATTTGATGGAATCGCAAGAATTAAGTCGCAGTTTAAAAAATCGTCATGTCCAGTTAATTTCAATTGGAGGCGCGATTGGTACTGGTTTGTTTTTAGGGGCAGGTAAATCAATTCAATTAGCCGGACCCGCTATTTTATTTGCTTATCTAATTACAGGGTGTATTTGTTTTTTGATTATGCGCTCATTAGGCGAATTACTTTTATCTAATACCGATAAGCATTCTTTTTTAGATTTTGTTGCAGAATACTTAGGTAAAAAATGGGCTTTTCTAACCGGATGGACCTATTGGTTTTGTTGGATTTCTATTGCTATGGCCGATTTAACCGCGACTGGTCTTTACGTACGGTACTGGTTTCCCCAAATCCCCCAGTGGTTACCGGAATTAATTGCCTTAGTTTTATTAGTAGCCTTAAATATGATTGCCGTATCTTTATTTGGGGAACTTGAATTTTGGTTTGCTCTAATTAAAGTTGTGGCCATTATTGCTTTGATTGTAGTGGGTGCTTATATGATTGTTACCCATTATCAAACTACTGCTGGAGTAGTAAAAGTTAGTAATGTTTGGCACCATGGCGGTTGGTTTCCAAAAGGAATGTCCGGTTTTGTGCTTTCTTTTCAAATGGTAACTTTTGCTTTTGCTGGTATTGAATTGGTCGGACTTGTAGCTGGGGAAACAAAAAATCCTAAAAAAGTTTTACCTGAAGCTATTAATAATATTCCGATTCGCATCATTTTATTTTATTTAGGGGCTTTATTTGTCATTATGGCTATTTATCCTTGGAATAGTTTGAGTGCTAGTGAGAGTCCGTTTGTGGAAGTATTCTCAGATATTGGCATCACTGCCGCGGCCACCGTCATTAACGTCGTAGTCTTATCTGCAGCTGCTTCTGCTTGTAATAGTGCAATTTACAGTACCGGACGGATGCTCCGCTCTTTGGCTCAAGAAGGGAGTGCCCCAAAACCTTTTGAAAAATTGACCAAACACCAAGTGCCCGGCAACGCGATTTTCTTTTCTGCTTTAGTGATTTTCATCGCCGTTATCTTAAATTACTTCATGCCCAGTGAAGTCTTTACCATTGTTACGAGTGTCGCAACTACCTGCTTTTTATTTATTTGGGGAATTCTTGTCTACACTCACATGAAATATCGTAAAAGTATCTTAGGTAAAAAAAGCCATGCTTTTAAAATGCCTTTTTATCCTTATAGCAATATCCTGATTTTTGCTTTCTTACTCTTTGTAGCAGTTGTCTTACTCTTATCAAAAGAAACCCGTGTCGCAGCCCTTGTGACCCCTATTTGGTTTGTCATTTTAAGGGTAATCTATCATTTTAAATTTGAAAAAAATAAGCTTTAGCAGTACCATTTCTATAAAAAAAGCGTTCATCTCACTGATTTTGCAGTGGTTGAACGCTTTTTTATTATTCGCATGTAAACAAATCTTGATCGTGTACGTAATGAAAATAAAACTTATATTTCCAAACGATTTTGGATTTTCGCAGCTGTTTCATAAGAAGGTATCCAGATGGCTGAAACGATAAAACGGCCAAATAACCCAATCGTAGGATGCCAAAAAACTGCCGCTATAAGTAATAAATTAATTACCATTGACAGCCCACTACGACGATCATGACGTAGGAGTTGTGTGCCACGGGTATTATCATCATTAGCTTTTAAAATTTGCTTGGTTAAAATACCAAAAGAAAAGCTCCACATCGTATAGACAACCACATAGGCTAAAGCCGGCCAAAACATCCCCGGATTACTCCCTACCCATTGGGTCACAGCCGGACACAAAGTTAACCAAAACAACCAAAAAATATTGGCCCAGATTACGCGATCATCTACTTTTTCAGTCATCTTCATTACCCGATGATGGGTTACCCAAATCACTGCTACAAAAATGAAACTAATCGTATAGGCGGTTAAAACATCTCGCATGGCTAAAAGCGATGCTAAAGTTGGTGCAGCAGGAAAACGAATCTCCAATACCAAAATCGTGATGACAATGGCCACTACGCCATCTGTAAAAGCCGTTAAACGTCCTTTTGTCACTTTTTTCACCTCAATTTATTTTAGCACACCTGATAGATAATCGGCATTTTTTAGCCAAGAGGACAATTCATGGCATTATCTAACTAAACTTTCAGAAAACTCTTGAAAATCGCCGTCAATTCTGTTATTTTTGAAACACTTATCACTTAATAGAATTGTCATTTCACGCTTTGGGGAGCGGGAATCAGACAATCGCAAAATAATACGCAATAATTGATAGAATTTATAATTTTCGAGGTGGAAAATGGAAAAAAAGTTACAATTTAAAGATTATTTATTTGTCGGTTCGATGTTATTCGGTCTATTCTTTGGCGCAGGCAATCTAATTTTTCCCGTCCATATGGGGCAACTAGCCGGTGCCAACGTTTTTAGCGCTAACTTGGGCTTTCTTGTAACCGGGATTGGGCTACCCTTTTTAGGTGTTTTAGCAATTGGCTTATCCCGCAGTAGCGGATTATACGATTTGGCTTGTCGTGTGAATAAAACCTATGCCAAAATTTTTACAATTTTACTGTATTTAGTAATCGGTCCCTTCTTTGCTTTACCGCGATTAGCTACGACGTCTTTTGAAATTGGCTTGGCACCATTTTTAGCTAAAAGCCAGACTACTTTAGCCTTAGCAATTTTTAGTGTACTATTTTTTATTAGCGCCTGGGCCCTGTCCCGCAAACCAACTAAATTGTTAAATTACGTGGGAAAATTTTTGAATCCTTTATTTTTAGTATTATTAGGCGTTTTAATTTTATTAGCCTTTTTAAATCCTATCGGCAGCATTAGCGCAACACCAATTCAAGCTAATTATACCGACCACGCTTTTTTAACAGGTTTTACAGAGGGTTACAACACATTAGATGCTTTAGCTTCATTGGCTTTTGGTATTATTATTGTCACCACTTTAAAAGATATGGGTGTCAAAAAACCAAGTACCATTGCCATGGATACGGTTAAATCAGGTTTCATTAGTATTCTTTTAATGGGTATTATTTATACGCTTCTTTCTTTAATGGGAACGATGAGTCTTGGCAAATTTGCCATTTCCGAAAACGGTGGGGTGGCTTTAGCAGAAATTGCTAAACACTACTTAGGAACTGGCGGCAGCATACTATTAGCCTTTATTGTCATCATCGCTTGTTTAAAAACTGCAATTGGATTAATTACAGCTTTTTCAGAAACGTTTGTTGAATTGTTCCCACAACAAAAATATACTACTTTTGTTACCGGTGCTAGCTTACTAGCTTGCTTGTTTGCCAACATTGGTTTAACGAAAATTATCGAGTTTTCTACACCGGTTTTAATGTTTACCTATCCATTGGCAATTACATTAATCCTCCTTGCTTTACTTGGTCCTTTATTTAAACAACGGGCCAGTGTTTATCGCTTAACGACTTACTTTACTTTATTTGCAGCTATTTTAGACGGACTAAACGCCGCCCCAGCATTTTTGAGAAATTTGGCCCCTGTTCAAAGCCTACTTCATTTTGCCAATAATTACCTCCCTTTTTTCCAAGTGGGAATGGGTTGGATTGTGCCGGCACTCCTTGGTTTTATTGTGGGTTTGATTTGGACAGCCGTAAAAAAAGCACCCGCTGAAAGTTAACAATAAATTTTCTCTGTATTTCCATTTTAAATGACAATAAATAAAACGCCTGCTTCTTTTAAGAAGGGGGCGTTTTTGCGTGTGCTTATAACTGACAGCCTGACCAAAAAACGATACAATGAGAAAAAGGAGTCAAAATATGGAGGGATATTTATGGTATATGAAGAGCTGATGATGGATGCATCAACGCTATTAAAATTTGAACTGTTCCGCAAAATGATGTTTATTGGTCGTCCCAATTATTCAATTGCTGAACTAGCGCAAGAAATGAACCTTAATTACCAACAAACCGTTATTGATTTAACGGAGATTGATAAAGAAATTAGTGAGATTCGCCCAGAGCATGAAAGCTTCTTAATTGGAGCGGGAAAAATTAATTGTCTGAATTTGACTGCAACGATTGATGAATATCGTTATTATTTGTTGCAAAATTCTGTTCCATTTCAATTTATTTTATATTTTATCAATGAAGAAAATCCAACAATTGAAGATTTTTGTGATCGCTACTTCTCCAGTCGCTCCACAGTCTCGCGTAAAATTGAAAAGTTAAAAAATTTTTTGAAGTCATTTAATTTACGTTTTACATATACAGAAGCTGGCATAGTTGGAGATGAACGTCTTGCCCGCTTGGCTTTATTTAATCTAATCTGGCTGGGTACCAGAGGAATCGTTTGGCCGTTTAAAGTATCGGAAGATAAAGTGAACCAAATGGTAGCAGCTTTTGGAGAATACTTCCCCCTTTCTCGTACTTATTTGGGAAGTTTAGAGCTAAAATATTTTGCGGCGATTTTCTTACTCCGCATTAAAAAAGGTATTTTTGTTAAATACGATAAAGCTTATGACTGCTTAATGAAAAATAATGACTATTATGATTTTACCCGCTTAAATCCTTTAGTCGATAATCAATTAACCGCGCGTCAAAGTAAAGCGGAATCGAGTTTTATATTCTTTTTAGCGCATTTCATTCCTTTTTATACGTTAGAAGACGATCCGACTTTAGCTCAAACTATTCACGATTTTAAAAAAGAACCAAATCCTGTTGACAATTTGGTAGAAGAATTTTTACATTTTGCCAAAGAAGAATTATTCACCAATAATCCTTCTGTTTTAGATCAACCTCTTGTCATAGGAAATTTATTAAATATTACTTTTGGTTACTATGTAATTAAATATCGGATGCCAACCATCCAACGTTTGTTAGGACCAAAACAAGTTTTTGAATCGCCAATCCGAGAAATGGAAGGAAAGATCCGTACCTTCTTTGTCGATAAAAGCAATAAAGAGCCTTATGATGCTTTTGTTAATAACGCAACCATTAATAGTCTCGTCAATGGTTTTACGCAAGTATTAATGCCACTTTATGACACCATGACGCATGCGAAAAAAGTTGAAGTCGGTGTTGCAATTGAACACAACTACTTAATCGTAAAAAGTATCTACCAATTCATGTCGGACTTAAAATTTGTTAATGCTTAAACTTTTTCTAGCCAAAAACAAGATCATTATGATTTGATTATCAGTTCTTCTTTATTGATAAAAAATCAAACACCGAATTCAAATTTCTTTTTATGGGAGTTAGGCCAAGACGACGAACAATATATCATTTTATATAAACGTTTACGCAAAATCTTTAATGAAAAAAATAAGTAAGCGCAAATAAGGAGGGACGCTTATGCGTTGGAAGGGTGGACGACAAAGTCAGAATGTCGAAGATCGTCGCAGCAGTTCCGGGGGACTATCCGGAGGCTTGATTGGCGGGGGCGGCATTGGTGTCTTACTGATTGTTTTATTTTCTTTATTCTTTTCTGGTGGCAATATTGACTTAGGATCTCTTTTAGGGAGTGAAAACAGTCCAATTACTGCCCAACAGCCCACCGGAACCGATGATCAAAAAGAGTTTGCCAGTGTGGTATTTGGTCATTTGGAAGATTATTGGAATAGTGAATTTAAAACAACAGAATATGCCAAATACCAACAAGATTACGAAGATCCAACTTTAGTTTTATACAGTGGCAGCGTCCGTTCTGCTTGTGGACAAGCTTCTTCTGCCGTGGGTCCCTTTTATTGCCCTGGAGATCAAAAAGTCTACTTGGATTTAAGTTTTCAAGAAGAGTTATCTCAACGCTTCGGTGCCACCGGAGATTTTGCTATGGCCTATGTAATTGCCCATGAGGTCGGCCATCATGTGCAATATGAGTTGGGAACCTCTGCCAAAATGGAACGATTACGTAGCCGTCTTTCGGAAAAACAGTACAATCGCTACAGTGTAGCTTTAGAATTACAAGCAGATTACTTTGCTGGTTGTTTTGCCCGTTATTTAGAAAATAAAACCTACCAAGGACAACCCATTTTAGAAGTAGGGGATATTGACGAAGCGATGCAGGCGGCAAATCAAATTGGCGACGATACCTTGCAACAAGAAGCACAAGGATATGTGGTTCCAGATAGTTTTACTCATGGTACTTCTGAGCAACGGGTTGATTGGTTTAAGCGCGGCTATCAATACGGCGACTTAAACCATGGTGATACATTTAGTGCCTATAATTTAAGTTTATAAATGCTTATGATACTCCAATAATAATAAAAAACCTGCTTAACGGAGACCACATCTATCCGTTAAGCAGTTTTTTTGTATGTAAAGAGCTGATATGATTTTTATAAAGAGCTGTGTAAGTTCCTTTCGCTTTTCTAGATGTCCAGCACATGAACCAGCTCTCTACGGCAATAAACTAAAATTTCAAATAAATCGGAAGAACAATTTATTAAAATTCCAGCTTATTGCTTGAGAGCTGAGCAAGTTCCTTTAGCTTTTATTGCTTAATACTTTTTTAAAGATATTTACCAATTTTTGCTTCTTTGATTCACAAAATATTCATAAATGGTTTGTACTATATAAGTGTACCAACAAACAACCCTAACTAACACTTTTTCATTTTTAACTCCTTGCCCGTCGCCTCCCTAGCGACGGGCCCTTTTTATCTCTTCTTATAAGAAGAGATAAAAGAACTTCTTCAGCTCGCCAGCAGACGAAATCTTACTAAGTTACTCTTCAATTTCTTGAAATTTCAGCTTATTGTCGTAATGACCTTATTTTTTATAAAAAGCATATAATTCCCTACAAAAAAACTACGCCAGCTATCCGCCGCGTAGCTATTATCCTTTTATGATTGTCGCGTAATACTGGTGCGTTGTCCTGTTTTATCCAAAATACTGACCTTACGGATGGACTCTAATGGAATCATGCGTATAGGCTGTTCTTTATTTTGCGGTTGCATGATTAAATGATTAGGATTTAATTGTTTATTTAAAATCCAACCATAAACTGTTTCATATTTGACGCTATTTTGGCTCACATCCAACTGTAAAACCACAAGACTTTCTTTTTCGGCAGCCAAGACTAAAGTTTCAGCCATTTCCACTGAAATCTTTTGCTGTAGCTCTTTATCCATATTATCACTTAAAAATCCTTTTAATAAGGCATTCGAGGTATTGGCCACGAAATTGCCGAATTTTTTAACATTCATTTTTTCTTTCATTGCCGCCACCCCTTCTAATAAGTAAGCATATTTTATCAAATTTCCATAAAAAGACAAGTTTTTTTGATTGTTTAATCAGCAGTCAAAACTTCCAGCCAGGGAGCCAAACCTACTTCAATCAACCGTTTTGTCTCGTAAAAATCCCCCGTATAGTAAGGATCAGGAATAGACTCGTTTTTTCTCTCAGCTACTACGGACAAGTAAGAAGCTACTTTAGCAGTTTTATCTTGGGGTGCTACCGCCAAAATATCGGCGACATTCTCTTCATCCATTCCTACAATGTAGTCAAAGTGATAAAAATCTTCTTGTTGCAATTGGCGTGAAACCATAGCTGAAAAATCAATTCCAGCCTTTTTTAGAATTTTTTGCGTGCCCGGATGTGGCGGGTTGCCAACTTCCCAACGACTGGTGGCAGCAGAATCTACACTAATTTTTTTGCCTACTGCAATCGTATATTGACGAAATAGTCCCTCAGCCATTGGTGAGCGACAAATATTGCCTAAACAAACAAATAAAATGCGCTTCATCTTATCCTCCTATTGTTCTTCTTGCTGATATAAACGATATGAATAAAATTCAACATCTTTTGCTAAACGAAACATTTGTGTCGCCACTTCCAAGGGGGGAACAGGATAATCATCTTCAATCCAAGCTAACAACACCCCGCTACAGCCATAAGTGAAAAAATGGCCATAAAAATCTTTATCTGATTCGGATAAATAGTTTTCCGTATCAAAGTCTTCAAATAATTTACGGAAAAGTCGCCCGACAATTTTGGAAAACTCACGAATTAAAATTTCTTTGCGGTCTGCCACTGTTTTACGATAAAAATCACGATGCTGATAAATAGCTCGCAGCATTTGCAACACTTGTTCTTCCCAGTTTGCTAATGATAATTCGTCACTCGTTAAGAAATTGAGTGCTTCTGTGTAATAAATAAAACGCAATAGTTCATCTTTGTCTGCAAAATGATAATAAAAGGTTTGGCGATTAATTTCTGCTTTTTTGGCAATCATTTGCACGCTAATTTTACTGTAGTCAGTTGTTTTTACTAGCTCAATTAACGCTGTTGCAATCTTTACTTTTGTTTGATTAACTGCCATCCCAACACACTCCATTATTCATAAGGATAACCAAAATGTTCATAGGCTAATCCAGTGGCAATTCGCCCACGGGGAGTTCGTTTTAAAAATCCTTTTTGAATTAAAAAAGGCTCATACATATCTTCCACCGTTTCGGTTTCTTCTCCAATGTTTACCGCTAACGTACTTAAGCCAACTGGTCCGCCACCATACAATTCAATCATCGTTTTAATTAATTTTTGATCGACATAATCAAGCCCCGCTTCATCGACTTGCAGCAATTGCAAAGCCTGAGCGGCAATTTTGTCATCAATTATACCATCTGCTTCCACTTGCGCAAAATCACGCACGCGTTTTAATAGCCGATTGGCAATTCGCGGGGTCCCCCGCGAACGCCGGGCAATCTCGTGTGCACCAGTCTCGACAATCGCAGTAGTAAAAATATCAGCCGAACGTAAAACGATTTCTTGTAAATCTGACTCGCGATAATATTCCAAATGACTAATAATACCAAAACGATCCCGCAAAGGCGCAGAAAGCATGCCTGCTCGCGTCGTAGCCCCTACTAAGGTAAAAGGAGGCAAAGGAAAGTGGACAGGATGCGCGGTTGGTCCTTGCCCTACCATAATGTCAACATAAAAATCTTCCATGGCCGAATACAACATTTCTTCGGCGACACGGGGCAGTCGATGAATTTCATCAATAAATAAAACATCTCCTGCTTCCAATTCATTTAAAATTGCCACCAGATCGCCGGGTTTTTCTATAGCTGGTCCACTCGTAGTCCGAATGTTTACATTCATCTCATTGGCGATAACCATCGCCATGGTGGTCTTTCCTAATCCAGGCGGGCCATAAAGTAAAACATGGTCTAAAGACTCTTCTCGATTTTTAGCCGCAGCGATATAAATAGACAGTTCATGTTTCACTTTGTCTTGACCAATATACTGGGACAATAATTGGGGACGTAATGATTTTTCCAGTAATTGCTCTACCGATTCTTTTTCTGGTGAGACAAGCCGTTCTTCTGTCACATCTTCTCCTCCTTTCTATTTTTTCATCACAAGTTTTAGTGCCGCTCGTAAATATTCATCTGTTGTCTGCATTTCTTCATTTGCCAAAGTTTTCTCAACTTTTTTAACTTCTTTTGTACTATAACCTAAAGCTGCTAAGGCCTCCATTGCTTCTGTGAGCGCTATTTTACCAGTAGATTGTGGTAAGAGTTCCAAGTTCAATTGCGGATCGTATAAGTCGCCTAATTTTCCCTTTAAATCTAATATCATTTGCTGCGCTGTTTTTTTACCAACACCTGGGAATTTGGTTAAATAAGTGACATCACCGGATTCAATCGCATTAATCATGCCCGTATGCTCTTCTCCGGCCATAATTGCCAAAGCCGATTTAGGTCCGATTCCTGAAACACTAATCAAGCGCAAAAAAAGTTGCTTTTCAGCTAATTTTTTAAAACCATATAAGATATGGGCATCTTCTCGAATAACCTGTTGCACATATACTTTTGCCTCTTCTTGTTCTTTAAAGCGATACGGATTCCCCACAGCAATTTGATAACCAATTCCTTGATTTTCCAAAACAATGTAAGCTGGGGTAATCCCCGTAATTTTACCAATCAAATACTCGTACATTTTTTTGTCCTTCCTGTACATACGTTCCCCTTATTGTAGCATAGTTTGACAAAGGACAAAAGCTGACTATTTGACAAGTGGTAAATATTCGCCATAACCTGCCGCTTCCATTTCGGATTTAGGAATAAATTTTAATGCGGCGGAATTAATGCAATACCGCAAACCACCGGCATCTTTTGGTCCATCACTAAAAACATGGCCTAAATGAGAGTCGGCATCTTTACTGCGAACTTCTACTCGGTGCATGCCATGGGAAAAATCAGCTTTTTCTTTAACCCCTCGTTTTTCAATTGGTTTTGAAAAAGCAGGCCAACCACAGCCGGCATCGTATTTATCCGTTGATGAAAAAAGTGCTTCGCCACTAACGACATCTACATAAATTCCCTTTTCATAAAAATCATCATACTTCCCGGTAAATGGTCGCTCCGTTGCATTTTCTTGCGTCACAGCATATTCTTCTGGTGTTAATTGTTTTTTCAATTCTTCTTTATTCATATCAATCACTCCTTTAAGAAAATAGTACGCCCATCTATTTAAAAGCAGAAATTTTATGCTTGAAAAATACGCAGCTCTTAATGTTTCATAAACTCAGCTTTACGCTGAATTTAGACAACATTAATGGCTGCGTATCTTTTTTAGATGATCTTTTTCAACATTTGATTCACTACACCAACAGGAAAACCGACAATACTGTAATAATCACCATCAACTTTTTTCACAAATAGACTTGCCTGGCCTTGAATGCCATAAGCACCAGCTTTATCTGCATATTCTCCCGTATCCAAATAACGATTGATTTCCCCATCGCTTAGTTCAAAAAATAAAACTTTAGCTGGGACTAATTCTTGCAAGATTTGATGCCCTTTCCGCATTACAACTGCTGTATAGACGTGATGCATGCCTCCACTCATCTCTTTTAACATCACAAAAGCTTCTTTTCGAGAGTTTGGTTTGCCCAAAATTTTACCATGATTGACAACAATGGTATCACTGGCAATTACCAAATCTTGGGGATGCTTTGCAGCCACGACTTTCGCTTTTTCCTTTGCCATATGAATGACATATTCTTCCGGCCGATCTGTTTCTTTTACAGTTTCATCAATATCTGCCGGCTCCACTTTGAAGTCTGCTACCAAACGGGCCAATAACTCTTTTCGTCTGGGTGATTGTGATGCTAAAATAATTGCCAAGAAAAACTCCTCCTCTAATTTGCTTCACTTAAAAAATTATCTCTCATTCTATATTTGAAACCTCAATTGTTCATTCTAAAACTACTCCTCTAACCTTTCAAACAATACGATCACAAGAAAAGCATAATGAACTCGTTTAACGCGCCAGCAATAAGACACAATCGCAATAAATTGCTCCTCAAATTTCTTAAGATTTTGGCTTATTGTCGCAGCGTGTTCGTTCATTATGCTAGACAATTAAAAGCATAAGCTTTGGTTTAGCACTTTTGAAAAAGCGAGAAAAGTTTTTCTGGCTGACAGACTGCTTTATTCCTTTGTTCCGAGTCCTTGAACTGTTAAATCTTGGATACTGGCTGCTGTTTGATCCGCAGTAACGTTAGCTTTAAAAGTTACCTTATCTCCTTCTTTAATAAAAATAGCATAAGGACTATTGTTTGAATTCACACTATACACAGTATTATCATCTTTTAATAAAAAGGACACTACGGTATTGCTGCCATTGGCGAGTACGACGATACGTTGAACTACACCACTTTTTTGAGCTAAAGCGTCTGCTTCAGTACTACTATTGTTACTTCCTTTTGTTGCAAGTTCAATCCGATAAGCATCCAGCGCATTTTGCGCATTTTCAGCATCCACCACAATATCGTTATCCACTGCATTAATGTAAACATATTTTTTAAAAATGCCTTTTGTATCCATTAACGAGACAATCCACGTTGGCACACCGTCAATATTGTAAAGAACTGGCATTTCAGCATCCCATTTCTTTTCAGGATAAATTTTTGAGGCAATGGATATTGCACCATCACTATCCATTATTCCAACTTCAGAATCGCGGTAATATGTCAACTGTCCACTGCGAGCATCGATTAATGAATAACCTAAGGCCGAGTCTTGATCATCATCGCCACTAGTAAAATCAGTGAAGTAATTTAATTGTCCTTCTTTACTAAGCATCGGTGTGATTTGTCCGGCAGCGTAAATACCATTATCGGTTGGGACTTTGACATCTTTTTTAGCTCCAAAGACAAATTGATTCCACCAGCCTTGCCCATAGCGTCCAAAGAATTCGTTCATACTGTTGGCCGCAGCCGAAGTAATCGGCGCATCTACAAAAGCAGGCGCTTTTTTACTGTCATACAATTTGACATCGCCTGTTTGTGCGTTTAGCACGGCTGTTTTGAAATCATTATAATGCATTAGTCCTGTGACCCCATATTCCTTATATAAGGTTTGAATATAATAAGGGATCCCTTTATCATCAATTTCCAGATTGATTTTTCCATAAGAAGCATAACCAGGAAAAGCAGCATAAATTTTTCTTCCCGCATCTTGATTAAAAAAGGCGGAAGGCGTGTACTTCAATGGCTCTTTGACAAATTCAGGTTGTGCATTGATGTCTGTGGCACTAATTTTGAAATAACCGGGAACTTCCCCCAATTTAAGCCATTTGAAAAAGCCATTGTATTCCACAGTTGCCACATAAACATACTCACCATTGATTGTCTGGGCAGTAATACCGTCTAATGTAAACATATTGGAATTGGGAATGACTGAAAACTTCTGCAGCATTTTCCGCTTCGCCATATCAGGAGCAATTGCGATTGGTGTTTCTTTAGTTGAAGTTAGCACTTCTGCTTTTTCCTTCGTCTTTGCAGGGATTGAGGAGTAAACCTCATCAATGGATGTAATTGCACTAATTTTAGAAACAGCAAATAATAGCACCATCAACACCATTACGGCGGCAAAAACTTTCCCCAATTGAGCCGATACTAATTTTGTATCAAAAGAGACATCTGCGCGCTTAGTGGAATTCAACGTATTCTTACGTATTTTTTTGCCCGCTTTTATAACCGACAGGTAAAGACTTGCCAATAAAATAGCCGCAAATGCTCCCCACAAGTTGTACCATAAAAGCGAACTTAAATTTTTACTAGGTAGCGCAATATATAAAAAGCCTGCCATCACAAATAACTCAAAAATAGTTAGAATGAGCAAGCCTTTACGGGGACTTGCTTTTTCCATCACTGCTATCAAAATATTAACAGTTAATATACCAATACCAAACAACAACGTTAAAACAACAAAATCAACAATCATCCACTACACTCTTTCTTTTATAAGACTTTTATCCATTATGCCAGAAAATAGGCAAAAATACTTCAGTCTTTGGCGGTATTTACAAACCTTCTTTTTCAAATTTTCAATATGAAAAGCGAAAATGACTTGTTCTACTCTCTCCAGCAATCATCTCGATATATCGACTTTATTTCTGGTGAAAATCAGACAATCTTTTTTCCAACCAAAAAGCAGCACAAAAATTACCATTACAATCTTCGTGCTACTTCCAAATTATTTATTCAATTAAAAAGCTTAATCTTCCAAACCAGCCATTGGTGAACGATGAGGATCTTGAATGCGTTTGAACATTTTTTCCATATCGCCATTACTAAAGTGAATCAATACCGGGCGGCCATGGGGACAGTTAAAGGGATTTTCACATAAGGTTAAATCTTGCAATAAAACTCGTGCTTGCAATTCATTTAAATGGTGGTTGGCTTTAATTGATCGTTTACAACTCATCATAATCGCTGTCGCTTCACGAAATTTCTTGACGCTAACGTTACCTGTAGTGAGTAACATATCAATCATTTCTCTGGTAATACTTTCCTCTTGTCCTGCGGGATACCACGTTGGATGTGCGCGAATAATAAAACTATTTGCACCAAAATCCTCTAATTGAATCCCTACATCTAAAAGCATTTCCTTTTTTTCGCGTAATTTAATCGCATCACTGTTGGGATAGTCCAACACGATTGGGACGAGTAACTCTTGTAAATTACTGCTGACATCGCCAATTTTTTCCCGAAAGTATTCGTACTTGATACGTTCTTGGGCGGCATGCTGATCCACAATATAAAGGCCATCACTACTTTGAGCAAAAAGATACGTTCCGTGCATTTGTCCAAAATATTCCAGTTGGGGAAAACGTTCGACAGGTTTTTCTGCTTCTAAAGCGGCAATTGCCTTATTCAAAGCCTGACTCCCTTTTTGATCATGAAGACTAAATTCAGGATGATCCTGCTCACTTTGAATTTCTGCCGCTTTTTCATCTTGTGATAAAACTTCGTCATTTTGGTTTTCTTGTGCCGCTTTACTGGAAGCAACATGAGTATCTGCTGTTTGGTTATCCACAAGTGAAGAAAAGTTCGCTTCATCTTCTGATACTTGGGGATAACGGAATGTAGGCGGAAATTCTGCTTGAATTTCGGCGGATTTTCCTTCAGGGAAATTATCTTCTGTTCTTTTTTCTGCTGATTCTTTACGATTTTTATGGTGGGATTTTGCAACTTGTCCACAGTCATCCACAGCTTTATCCACAGACTGTGAATTACGGTAAATAAATTTACCGCTGCTTGGATCAAAGGTAAGGCCCTTACTTTTCTTTTCGGCATTTGGCAATTCCATTTGTAATTGCTCGGTTTGTTCTTGTTCTGTCCGTGGAATTTTTTTCTTAAGGTCTAAATTTTCTCCAGCATCAGGAATTAGATTTTCCGTTTTCAAACGATCATTAATCGCTTTACTAATTAATTTGGTTAATTCTGGTTCTTTGGACAAGCGCACTTCTTGTTTAGTAGGATGCACGTTTACATCTACTAACAAAGGGTCCATCGTAATTTCTAAAACGGCAATTGGAAATCGACCTACCATTAATTTTGAACCATAGCCGGTAATGATAGCTTTGTTTAACGCAAAATTTTTGATGTAGCGTCCATTAATAATAGTGGAGATGTAATTGCGACTCGCTCTTGTTACTTCTGGTAAAGAAATATACCCCTGAACAGTAAAGTCCAAATCTTTTGTCTCAATTGCCAACATTTTTTTAGCAGTTTGAACACCAAAAATACCAGCAAGCGTTTGTTTTAAATCGCCATTTCCCGCTGTGGTTAACATTTTGTTACCATCATGGACTAAGCGAAACGCAATATTGGGATGGCTAAGAGCCAAGCGATTGACGATATCCCCAATATTGGCAAGTTCTGTTTGTAGTGTCTTAACGTACTTTAAGCGAGCAGGTGTATTGTAAAATAAATTCTCAACCGTAATTTTAGTGCCCTGTCGCAACGGAGCAGGCGTATCTTCCACTACTTTTCCACCTTCTAGCCGCAGTAGAGAACCTTGGGTAGTATCTTGGACCGCCGTTTCAACGGTAACGTATGAAACAGAGGCAATACTTGGCAATGCCTCACCGCGAAATCCTAAAGTCCGAATTCGAAATAAATCATCGCGACTATGAATTTTACTTGTCGCATGGCGTTTAAAGGCATTTTTCACATCATCTTCTGCAATCCCTTCGCCATTATCGGTGACTTGAATCTTTTTTAGCCCGGCTTCTTCGACTAAAATATCAATTTGTGTAGATCCTGCATCAATCGCATTTTCAACTAATTCTTTTACTACCGAAGCAGGGCGCTCCACCACTTCACCGGCAGCAATTTGATTGGCAAGACGTTCAGATAACTCTTGAATTTTACCCATCGTCTGCCTCCTTTTCTAAATTCGTTTTTGCAATTCATATAAAATATTTAAAGCTTCTCTAGGAGTAGTATCCAATAAATCAATTTTTTTCAAGGTATCAATGACCCCTAATTCTTCTGTAGAAACTTCTTGGAACAATGAAATTTGTTCAACTTCTTCTGAAACGTGTGGACTTGGATTTCCTACTGTTGGTTCTTGTTCCAAGTGTTTCAAAATCGTTGCTGCACGCTCCAACAATTCAGTTGGTAAACCTGCAATTTTTGCTACGTGAATACCATAGCTCTTATCGGCGGCCCCTTCCATCATCTTGTGCAAGAAAACTACTTCACCGTCTTTTTCTACTGCTCCGACATGAATATTGCGCAACTGTGGCAACGCTTCATCTAAAACAGTCAATTCGTGATAATGAGTTGAAAAAAGCGTCTTAGCTTTTACTACTTTATGAATATATTCAATAATTGCTTGGGCTAAAGCCATACCGTCATAAGTTGCTGTTCCCCGACCTAATTCATCAAATAAAATAAGGCTGTTGGAAGTTGCGTGACGTAGTGCTTGATTGGCTTCCATCATTTCCACCATAAAGGTACTTTGACCGGCAATTAAATCATCACTTGCACCAATTCGGGTAAAAATACGGTCAAAAATTGGTAAGTCGGCACTTTCAGCCGGTACAAAACTTCCCATTTGCGCCATAATGACAGTCAATGCCAACTGCCGCATATAGGTGCTTTTCCCTGACATATTTGGTCCAGTAATTAAAAGAATTAATGTTTCTTGATCCATTGTAATCGAATTGGGAATATATTCTTGGTGGCCCAAAACTTTTTCCACCACTGGATGACGTCCTTCTTTAATAGCTAATTCTTGTTTATTATTTACATTAGGCCGGACATATTGATAACGTTCGGCAATCGTTGCAAAGCTTTGCAACACATCGACGCTGCTAATCGCTTTGGCCAATTTTTGCAAACGTGTAATCGCCTTTTTGATTTCTTCTCGGACGGCTAAAAAGAGTTGGTATTCTAAATCAACGGATTTTTCTTCGGCTTCTAAAATTTGCGTCTCTAATTTTTTCAGTTCCGGTGTAATAAAGCGCTCGGCATTGGCTAGTGTCTGTTTCCGTTCATAGCGGCCTTCTGCTAAATTCCCCAAATTTGCTTTTGTAATTTCAATATAGTAACCAAAGACACGATTAAAACCAACTTTCAGGTTTTTAATGCCAGTAGCTTCCCGCTCGGTCGCTTCTAATTCTGCTAACCACTGTTTACCATTGCGCATAGCTAAACGATATTGATCTAATTGTTCATTAAAACCATCTTTAATAACGTTACCTTCAGTAATCGCTAAAGGTGCTTCTTCATTAATAGCTTGTTCAATTAACGACACCAAGTCATCGAGTGGCTCTAAATCTAGTAATAAATTATTCCAAGCGCCAGTATTAATACCATTTAATAATGTACGAATTTGCGGCACTTGAACTAAGGAAGTTTTTAATTGCAATAAATCTCTACCATTTACATTTCCAAAAGCTACGCGCCCTGCTAAACGTTCCAAATCATATACTTTCGTTAATGCTTCTTGCAAATCTGCCCGTTCAAAATAACTCTCCAATAAAGACTGCACCATTTCTTGGCGGGCATGAATTTGTTTTTTCTGAATTAAAGGACGATCCAACCATTGTTTTAACAAGCGTCCTCCCATAGCCGTCTTGGTTTCATCAAGTAACCACAACAACGTTCCTTGTTTTTTACCAGTACGAATGGATTGGGCTAATTCCAAATTAAACTTCGAATAGTAATCCATCTTGAGATAGTGATCCGGTTGATAACTTTCCGCTTTTTGAATATGGGCTAAACTGCGTTTTTGGGTTTCTGCTAAATAGCATAAAAGTTTGCCAGTGACTTCTTTTTCGCTGTCTTGGTGTAATTCACTCGTCAAAAATTGAAATTCTGCGTTCTCTTTCATTTCCAATTGACTTGAAAAAACCAAGTTTAAGCGCTCTTTTAAAGTTTTCTTCAATTCATCTGTAATTTCACTGGTAAACACAATTTCTTTGGTCTGCAGCGCACTCGCTTCATTTATAACCGCTTCTTCATCTGCTAAAGTCGCCGCTTTTAGTTCGCCAGTACTTAAGTCTACATAAGCAAAACCATACTCCTCACCATTAAAACTTAAAGCTGTCAAAAAATTATTGTCTTTTGCAGCCAGCCCTTTGGCATCCATGACTGTTCCTGGTGTAACCAATTGAACAACTTCTCTTTTTACCATGCCTTTAGCCGTTTTAGGATCTTCTACTTGTTCACAAATGGCTACTTTATATCCTTGTTCAATTAAGGTATCAATATAACCTTGCGCCGCGTGATAAGGGATGCCACACATGGGAATGGGATCATCTGCATTACGATTACGACTTGTTAAGGTCAACTCTAAGATTTGAGCGGCTTTAATCGCGTCATCGTAAAACATTTCATAAAAGTCCCCCAATCGATAAAACAAAAAGGCATCTTGATAATTGGCTTTAATACTTAAATATTGTTCCATCATAGGGGTATTTTTGGTTTTTTGAGGCATGAAAGCTCCTCCTTCAGTTATTTCACATTTTTTACTAAAATTTATTCTAGCGTCAGTATTACTTTAATTTTGAAAATGACTGGACAAATTTTGCCAGCGTTACAGCTGGCTTTTTTAATCCTCTTTAGCTTGATCTGCTAAATTCTCTACTGTTTGATTTACTTCTTGAGAAATATTTTCTGTTATAAAATGCAACAGATCGTTCGCTAAAGTCAGCTTCTCTCGATAGGCGAGAACTAAAGGATGATTTTCATATTCTCTAGTATATTCATTGGCAGCTGCAAGCGCTGCTTTTTCCGCCTCAGGTTTACCATAATGGGCAAATTGAACTGCTTCTTGTTGCGCCGCTTTAATTTTTTCTTCTAGCTCTTGTAAGCGAGAATTATTCGCCACCTTTAGTGCAATTTTGCGATAATCTTTGACAATTTCATTTTCAGCTAATGCGTTGGTTAATTCATTTAGCGCAGCTGTTACTTCTGGTTCAAATTTTTCCATTTTTTCTTCCTATTCATAAAAAGGACGATCCGCTGAAATTTGAATCGTCTCAATTTTTTTAGCGTGACCATTTTTTTCATCAATATCAATCACACAAGCAGACAAAATATTACGTCCTTCTTCCACTACTTCAAAGCGTTGCGGTAAGGCGGTGATAAAACGTTCAATAACGCCTTCTTTTTTCATACCCAAGATGCCGTCATAAGGCCCCGTCATTCCAACGTCACTTAAAAAAGCCGTTCCTTTGGGCAAAATACGGCCATCATTTGTCTGCACATGTGTATGGGTTCCCACAACAGCTGAGACTTTACCATCTAAATACCAGCCCATTGCTTGTTTTTCACTGGTGGTTTCTCCATGAAAATCCACAAAAATATAAGGTGTGCGCTTTCTGGCTTCTGCTACTAATTCATCAGCCTTTGTAAAAGGATCATCAATTGCTGTCATAAAAGCTCTTGCTTGTAGATTGATTACAGCGAGTTCAATTTCATTTACTTTAACAAAAACCATCCCTATTCCTGGAGCCTTCGCAGGAAAATTGGCTGGCCGAATCATTTTTTTGGCATCACTGATAAATTCAAAGATATCGCGATTATCCCAAGTATGATTGCCTAAAGTCACCACATCTATACCATCTTGTAAAAATTTTTTGTAGATTTTCCCAGTAATTCCGCGGCCGCCAGCTGCATTTTCACCATTGGCAATGGTGACTTGGGGACGATACTTTTTCTTTAATTTTGGTACATACTCCGTAATTGTTTCTCTACCTAATGAACCTACAACATCTCCAATAAACAATACCCGCACAAATTTTCCTCTTCTCTTAAATGTCTTGCTCTATTATAGTTGTTTTTTCACCGAAAAAAAAGTGTTCCTTATTTTACATAAACAAAGCTTTTTCAAATAAATACGCTTTAAGTAAAATGCAAATAGTTTAATCGTTTCATCAAAAGTTCCTACATATTTTTTGTACTACAAACGATTTCAAAGCAGTGAGATAAAAAACGTGCTTTGCCTTTGGTGGCAAAGCACGTTAAGTAAAAGAATTAAAAAGAAAGAGGACGCTGATCATTTTCATGAATAATCTCCCGAAAATCAGCTAAGCCAAGTGCCAAACCCCGAATTAAAATTTCAGCCGTTCCAATATTGGTGGCTAGGGGGATTTCATACACATCACTTAAACGGATTAATGCCGTCACATCTGGTTCATGGGGTTGTGCCGCTAGTGGATCCCGTAGAAAGATGACCATATCCAGATCATCGGTAGCCAGCATCGCACCGATTTGCTGATCGCCTCCCAATGGACCTGATTTGTAACGATGAACCTTTAGTCCGGTCGCTTCAGCAATTCTTTGTCCGGTCGTTCCCGTAGCATACAACTCGTGTTTTTCCAATATTTCTTTGTAGGCGGTTGTCATTTGAACCATTAAGTCTTTTTTACGGTCGTGGGCAATTAAAGCAATTTTCATTTTTTGGCACCTCCTTTTTAAATCAACGCTAATTCTTTCAAAGCATTAAAAATACCATCCTCATCATTTGAACTCGTAACAAAAGAGGCCACTTTCTTTACATCTGCTGCGGCATTTCCCATCGCCACACCAACTCCTGCTGTCGCTAACATTTCTTTATCATTTTGACCATCGCCAAAAGTAATAATGTCACTAGTATCAATCCCCAACGTTTCTCCTAAATGTAAAATTGTCGCAGCTTTAGAGCCATTTTCTGGAATTACATCAACACACTTTTCATGCCAACGAACAAAACGCAAAGCCGGATATTTTTCATCAAAATGCCCTTCATAAGCGTCATCATAATAAGCTAGTGCTTGATAAACTTCTTGGTGATTTTTAAAATCCGGATCCAATTCCGGTACCTCAGAACCAAAAGATTGCATGGCTTCATCCATGACAGGTACATTAAAATCACTGTGACGGCGAATCGCATCTATTCCGACAAAAGCAGTATCAATTTTTAATTGATCCGTTTCAGTAATGAAATCTGTTAATTGCTTTTCATCTAACAAATGCTTATAAACTTGTTTGTGATCTAAAAAGGCAGCCGATCCATTACAGACAATGTAATTGTGAAAATCCAATTTTTTTAAAACCGGTTGGGCTAAAAAACGACTGCGTCCAGTTGCTACCAAGACCAAATGTCCATCATTTCGTAATTTTTTCAGTGCCTGTAGCGTATTAGGTAGCGCTTCTTTTTGACTGTTTAATAGTGTTCCATCAATATCAAAGGCAATTAGTTTTCGCTTCATTTTTTACTCTCTTTCTTTAAATGCTTGCCGCCTTCTCTTGCAGCAAGACGACTCAAATTATTTTTGGCAATAAAATTTGTAACATATATTGGATCTGTTTTGCTATATTCCCGCAACGACCATCCAATAGCTTTTTGAATAAAAAATTCCGCTGTCTTTCGATCAAACAATATAGCTTGTTCCAGCAACAACAAATCAGTTGCAGACTTACTTTGTAACTGAAGATTAATACTGATGCGTCTAAACCAGAAGTCTTCTGCCTGATAAAACCAGCTAAAAACTTCAGCTAATGTTTCAGGATTGGCTTTAACGTAATCATTAAAGCCTTTGCGCCAAGCATCAATACTGTCCCACCACTCTTTAGTAGCGATTAAAGGTAAATAGTTTTTTAGTTCAGCCAAATTTAGCCGCAATACATTTTGATTAAACAAGTCAATGGCTAAATATTGATATTCCCGCGCATCTCGCTGATAGTAATGAAAAATTTCGGTTTCTAATTGAGCTGTTGACCACTGCCGGCTTTCTTTTAAAAGTTCTTTTTCTGCTTGTGCCCGTATCGGTTTTGGGACACCTAAAAAAGTAAATTGATTTTTCATATATTTTGCCATTGAAACAGCTTGACTTGGGTTAGGCACAAAAGATAATTGTGACATAATATATCCTTTTGATGAAGTCATATCGTTTGCTTACTTTTCTACCTCATTGTAAAAGCAATTGGATAAACACGCAAGGTTTGGCAGAACAAACTCCACTTATATAACAAAAAAGCGGTTGTACCAAAGGGATAGTGAGTAAATCTTTTCGTTAAAGATTTACTCACTATGCTTTGGTACAACCGTTAAGTATTAATCGACATAAATGGATTTGGAATTATTTAACCACGCAAAGCCTAAGCCCATGACTAGACCTCCGCCAATATAGTTCCCAATTAAGGCACAAATAAGATTGTGGAGAACTGCCCCTGTGGTCATTCCTTCGATGGCACCACCAGAAGCAAAATAGGCTAAAGAAAAAGCCGGAAAGTTTGCAATAACGTGTTCATAACCTAAAAAGGCAAAGATAAAAATGATAAAGATAATCGCTGCAACTTTACCCGCATCATCTTTCATACGCATACTGATTAAAACAGCCGTGTTTACGACAATATTGGCAAACATTGCTTCAATCAAAATTTGCATGGTTGATTTTTCCAATTTACCCGTAATAGATGTAAAGAAGAAATTGTCAGGTTCTAATCCTTGAAATGGTCCTGTTTGTGCGATTAAAAAGCCAACTACTAAGCCACCAATTAAGTTAAATAAAATGCAAGTAAATAAAATTTTTGTGGCTAATCCAAAATTCAAGCGTTTTCGATAAACACCTACTGTCATATATAACATATTTGAAGTACCTAATTCGGCATTCAAATACAAAATCATTACAAGTGACCAACTGAACATAAAGGCATACAACATTTTACCTAAGCCCGGCACGATATGCTCGCCTTTCATAGCGATTGCAAATGCCACAGCTGTTCCCAAACCTAAAAACAAACAAGCTAAAATTGCGCGGACCGCATAGCGAAAGTAACTGCCTTGAATTAAGTCAACTTTCTTTTCAATCGATGTGTCAATTTTTGAAAATAACGGTGATACAGGATTCATCTCTTTTCTCCTCTACTTAAATGAATAATTATAAATACCCACTCATTTTATAGAGGCAAATTGATTTTGTAAAGTTCTTTCGGGAAATTTCTGAAAAAGTATGCAGCAAAATGATAAGATAATTATTGGCTCTAATCTTTTTTTCAAATATCGTTAGTTTTTAAAATCCAAAATAACCTTTTTTGCTAATGAAAAAAGTTTCATCAAAGAGTACTTTTTCCATTACTTGTAATAAAAGAAGCGATTATGCGAAATAGCCGGATAAATAAACACCGTTCTTTTATTTATTTCTTTTTTGAATTCCTTTCTATTTTCTTTTAAAGCAGGCAATTTTCCTTGACTACAAGTAGACAATTATCGTATACTAACCTTTGTGTAAAATAATGCAGCAGAAAAGTAATAGCTCGTCACCAGTCCATCGCTGGCTTACCAGTTCAATTGTGTAACCGCGGCTGCAAAGGTGAAGATTGAAGGATGAACTGTACGAATATGAATTTTTCATCGGATTATTTTACTCCAAAAAACAATTTATTTTATTGGAGGAATTTTTAAATGTCACGTTATACTGGACCATCATGGAAATTATCACGTCGTTTAGGTATCTCATTGTCTGGAACTGGTAAAGAATTAGCTCGTCGCCCTTTCCCACCAGGTCAACACGGCCCTAACAGCCGCGGCAAAAAATCTGAATACGGCTTGCAATTAACTGAAAAACAAAAACTACGTCACATGTACGGCATGAACGAACGTCAATTCCGTAACTTATTCGTTAAAGCTGGCCGGATCAAAGAAGGTAAACTTGGTGTTAACTTCATGATCTTGTTAGAACAACGTTTGGATAATGTTGTTTACCGCTTAGGTTTAGCTACTACTCGTCGTCAAGCACGTCAATTAGTAAACCACGGTCATATCACAGTTGACGGCAAACGCGTTGACATCCCTTCATACCACGTTGAAGTTGGTCAAGTGATCGGTGTTCGCGAAAAATCTCAAAACAACGTAGCAATCCGTGCTGCTTTAGAAGCAACAATCGGACGTCCTGCTTTTGTTAGCTTTGATGATGAAAAATTAGAAGGTTCATTAACTCGTTTACCAGAACGTGAAGAAATGACACCTGATGTTGACGAATCATTCGTCGTTGAATTCTACAACCAATTAATGTAAGAATTTTACTTTTACCACGTCTTTTGCGACGTGGTATTTTTTTATCTTTACAAGTATTCCTTGTGCACGATATTGCCTACATAAAATAAGCTACCCTTAAAATTTTTAATGGATTCTAAACGCAAACAAAAAGACAGCCCCGCAATGACTGCCCATCCATAAAATATCTAATTCTAGCCCAAGTTCCCATAATAATACAATTGCCACGGACTATTATCTACCCTTTTTAAATACCAACACCAATCTCTGTAGTAGGTATTGGGACGTAAATTTTCATAACCGTTAGGCCCCACATATAGAGTGCTCGTTAATAACAGGTATTCTGTTTTTGCCGGTGCTTCTTTTTCTGTTTTTAAGCGTGCATACTTTTGCAAGTCCGCTTTAAATTCCAATGTGTCCAAACGACAATTTTTAAAGACAGTCGGAAAACCACTTTTGACAACCTCGGCAGCCGCAGCTATTTCAGTCTGAGAAAATCGCGTAGATTGATCATAACTTTCTTTAACGCTATCGGATTTTCCGGTGGGTTTATAAAAGGAGAGTAACAGAACAACCAACGCTACAATTCCAACAATAAAAATCAACTGCTTTTTCAATCGCTTCATATTCTTGTCATCCTTTCTTAATTTTTCTTTTCTTTCGTATCATACGCTATTTTTCAATTTTATGGGAGAAGAAAAAAAGACTTTACTTTTCGTTAACCAAGAAATATAATTTGGTTAACCATTTGCAAATGGAGTTAACGAAAGCGAGTGAAAAAAATGCGTATTACTTTACGAGAACAATTATTAGCAGCAATTTTTGCCGGTATCATTTCTATTTTATCTCAAGTAACCATTCCTTTTGGTTTAATCCCACTAACTCTACAAACCTTTATCATTGGATTAACCGTCACTATTTTAGGAACCAAAACCGGTACTTGGGCTATTACCATTTATCTTATTTTGGGGTTGATCGGGATACCCGTTTTTGCTGGCGGCAGCGCTGGTTTTGGGGTACTTTTCGGACCAACGGGTGGATTTTTAATTGGTTTTATCTTTAATGGCTTAGTTACAGGGAGCATTTTAGATAACACGCAAAAAAATTATTTTTGGGCCGTCGTTGCAAATATCATCGGCGCCATGGTTACGTTAGCCTTTGGAACAGCCTGGTTGAAATTTGGAACTGGAATGGAACTCTTAGCTGCTTTTAAAGCTGGTTTTATTCCCTTTATTATCCCGGGGTTAATGAAAGCAATTGCTTGTGGTATTTTGGGCATCTTTATTTTACGCCGCCTACCCCAACGCTATTTCGCTCCCACAAAATAACGCAAACTTATCTTGAAGATAAAATGAGCGCTTAAAACAAAATAAATTCATTTTTGAAAAGCCTATGTAGCACTAGCCGAATTCGCATAATAACTTTTCCGCGTGAAAAGTTAACAAGAAAAGCGAGTTGAACAGGTGTAACTCTCAAGCAATAAGACGAAACCTTGATAATTGTGCACTTCTATTTATTAAGATTTTGACTTACTACTATAGAGAGTTCGTTTGTGAAATGAGATACCAACAACCTTAGCATTTCACTTTATTTTTTATAAGAAACTACTCTCTTTATATACAAAAAAACGCCGTGATTTTCATCACGGCAATTTTTTATTTTACAGCGTCTTTTAATTGTTTACCAGGTTTGAAAGCTGGTGTAACGGATGCTGGAATTTCGATTTCTTCCCCAGTTTGTGGGTTGCGGCCTTTACGTGCAGCACGTTTACGTGTTTCAAAAGTACCAAAGCCCATGATTTGTACACTGTCTTCTGATTTAAGCGTTGTTTCAACAGTATCGATGATGGCAGCCAATACAGCAGTAGCGTCTTTTTTAGTAACCCCTGATTTTTCAGCCACAGCTGAAATTAAATCTGCTTTGTTCATTAATAATTCCTCCTACTCGGAATAAAATAATTAGGATATGAAGTAATCCTTATCTTTTATTCTAGCAAAATGCCTGTTATGGCGCAATAGAAAACACTTTCTATGATTACTATTAAAATAATTGTAATACTTTTAATATTTATGTAACAGCATTTTTTCTGAAATTATCAAAAGTGTTATCATTTGTCTTTTTAACTAAAATCTGTTTTTATAGTAATGTTTGAGTTTTTTAGCCTTATTTTTTTGCACTTATTTTAGACTCAAACAAAAATTTGAGGAGGTTTTTTATTTGGATTATTCACTAATGACACGCCTAGCAGCCGAATTTGTCGGTACAGCTTTTTTAATTATGCTAGGTAACGGCGCGGTAGCAAACGTCGACTTGAAAGGAACAAAAGGTTACGGTAGCGACTGGATGTTAATTGCTGTAGGTTATGGGTGTGGGGTAATGATTCCTGCCATGATGTTTGGCTCAATTAGTGGCAATCACATCAACCCTGCTTTTTCAATTGGTTTAGCTGTTGCTGGTATGTTTCCTTGGAGCGAAGTTTTACCTTATATCGTCGCCCAAATGCTCGGTGCCATTGTGGGACAATTAATTGTCGTAGCGTGTTACAAACCTTACTACGATCAAACAGAAGACACTAATCACGTACTTGGAACATTCTCAACTATTAATAGTGTGGGCTCAAAATTAAATGGTTTTGTAAATGAATTTTTCGGTTCTTTCATTTTGTTCTTTGGTGCCATTGGGATTACCAAAGCGCCATTTTTCCAAGACAATTTGGGAACTGCTCACTTTGCTTTGGGTTTTCTCGTTTGGACTTTAGTCGCATCATTAGGGGGACCAACCGGACCTGGTTTAAACCCCGCTCGTGATTTAGGGCCACGGATTCTCCACAGCATCTTACCTTTAAAATATAAAGGTTCTTCTCAATGGGACTATGCTTGGGTACCAGTTTTAGCCCCAATTTTAGCAAGTATTGTAGCCATTTTATTTTATAAAGGATTATTCTTATAAAAAAGTTGTCTAAAAAGATTTAAAATAAAAGTTATGGCAAACGTCTAAAAAACGTTTGCCATAACTTTTTTTAATAATCAATAATGGTGAGCGCTTGTTCAAACTCACTTTTTAAATGTTGCTTTTGGTAATCTTTAAAGTGCGCTTCGTGAGCCTTTAATATACCTCGCAACTTCATTGGATTGTATTCTTCGACTAACTTATTTTCCAAAACGAAATTTCGCGTTAATTGCCATTCAAAGAAATACCCAAAAGGATGACAACTATACCAAGTCCCTTTGATTTTTTGATCGTCAAAGCGACGATGGGTATGACCGAAGACTACCTGCTTAATATTATCATAGCGATCCAACAGTTCTCCTAATTCTTCTGAACCCAAAAAGGCGTTTAACTCATTCCACCTTTTCAATTTTGGAGCAGTCTGATAGACAATAAATTCTTTTTTGGGGACAAAATGCGTGGCTAAAATCACTTGTTTTCCCTCTTTTTGTAACGCATCCAATAAAATTTTTAAACGCTTGCGTACTTGCGAATCGACATTTGGATCACTGTCGTTTCTTTTAATGACACGGTCATACCAATACAATTGTTTAACGGCTTTAATCTTTTCTTCATCCTCCAAAGTAGAAAAGCGATAATCATACCAACCATTATAACCGACTAAAACAGTGGTAGGATTCAGCGCCAACGCTTTTTGATTCAAAAAAGCCGGATTAGGATAATCTTCAATCTGCTCTGGGGCAAGATCTGCCATTTCATGATTTCCCCAATTAAAGGTAGTGGGAAAGTATTGTTCAAAATACGCGACAATCGCCATTGCTCGTTCAACTTTATTGGCTAAATCCCCAGCAAAATGCAGTCGATCAACCTTTTTTTCTTGTAAAACTGTGACCAATTGGGCAATATCTTCGGTCGTAAAACGATTAATATCGGCATGAAGATCACTAACAACCGCTAATTTTCCCACTATTACCACCTGCTATCACTTTATCAATGCGTAAAATCGGAATATTATTCGCCAAAATGCCGCTATTTCCTTTTAATTGCAGCGTATGCATCGCTTTATTTTCTACTAATCGTGTTTCTTCTTCTAAATAACGTTCCGAACTTTTTTTCATTTTTATTGGTCCGACTGCTGTTACTAAAGTTTCATCATAAACTTCCAGCCCTTTGGTTGGATAATCTGTTGGTGTAAGAATGATGCGAAAACTTAAGTCTAAACGGCAACTCAATCCAGTATTGGCAAAAGGGCCATCGCCATCTTCAAAATCTAAGTAGACGACATCTCCGGCTTGCATTTTACTACGAATTAATTCGACTACTTCTGTCTCAATTGAAAGTTTCATTTTATCCATTCCTTTCCAATCAAAGTGTTCCTACATAAGCGCTAATTTTCAAAAGAACCCCTATCAACTCGCTCATGTTACATCACTCGTTTCTGCCAATCAGAAGCAGTCATCATATAGAAGGCCTCGTCAATGAGCACACCTTTCCATAAACGACTACTTTTTATTTCTGTAACTTTTTTCATGCCAATTTTTTCCATCACGCGCCCTGATTTTCTATTTTCTAAATTATGATAGGCACTAATGGAAACTAATTTCATCTTATCAAACCCTAAAGCCAACAAAGCAAACGCTGCTTCTGGCATAATCCCCTGTCCCCAGTAAGCTTTATTTAAAGTATAGCCAATTTCACCCCGACCGTAATTAGACTCCACCCGCAAATCAATCGTTCCAATCATTTTACCGCTCTTTTTTTCTTCAATAGCATACTTTCCTAAAGGTTCTGCCATAAAATAATTGGCAATTGCAAACTTAGTATCATCTAAATTGCGATGTTGTTGAAAAACATAACGTGTTGTCTCTTCATCACTTGCGTATTCATACATATCCTGGGCATCGGTAATTTTAAGTGGTCGTAAGTGTAAACGCATGGTTTCCAATACTGTATTTTCTGCTAACGCTAAAGGAATATTAACGATTTCTTCCATATTACACCTCTTCATTTGATAATTTCTTGTCCCTTTAAGTACATTCTTTCAATTGTGGTTTCCTGCCATTTTTTCGGATTAGTAGTAAACAAATCTTGTGAAAGGACAATGATATCGGCACTTTGACCACTGTTTAATGTCGCTGTCTTTTCTGTTGGTACCATAGCAGCGGCAGCCTTAGTATACAGCTTAAAGGCAGTGACCAAATCAATTGCTTCTTTAGAATTTAAATCTTCGCCATTTGCTCCAATTCTAGTCACAGCTGCCGCAAGACTAGCAAAAACATCATCTGGTTTTATCCAAGCTGTAGCCGGTGCATCTGAAGATAATGCCGTCGGAACTCCGCTTTTTAACATCGAAGCCAGCGGATAACATTCCTTCAAGCGTTTCTCCTCTAAGTTTTGGGAATAAGAAGCATATTCTGCATATAAGAAAATAATTTGTGTTACAAATGCAAAGTTCATTTTAGCTGCATGAAACGCCGCTAACGTTTTATTCTCTAATAAGGTAGCATGTTCAATCCTGACAGAGGGGCGATTTGTTAACCACGGTTCCAGCTCTCCATACGTATCCAAAATTAATTGAATGGCCGCATCTCCCATCGCATGAATAGCAATTTGACAGTCATTATTCTTGGCAAATTCATAAGCAAATTTTAAATCTGCTGCCGTATTGATAGCAAAACCGGTGCTATCAGAATTTTTATAAGGCTTTTTAACACGCGCGGTTTGATTGGAGATTGTGCCATCCATAAATAATTTGATTCCTGCCACATGCACATGTGGATGATTTGGACGAGGAAGTTGGGTCAAATGCAGTCGCTTAATTTCATCGATAGAATAATACAAATAGACTTCTTGGGCTAAGCCGCGACGTGCAGCTTCTGAATAAATTTCCGCATAATCATAGGGGGCAACTAAACTAATCATATCGCTAATTACGCCAATACCACGAGTGCGATAGTGCTTAGCTAACTTCATCGTTTGGTTCACGACGTTTTCAAAAGTGTCGTTTTCTTTGACTGCTTTAATCAATTTGCTAGCCCCATTTTCCAACATCACACCATTGGGCTCACCATTTTCAAAATGACCAATCATTCCCCCAAAAGGATCAGGCGTTTCTTTTTTTATTCCAGCTAGTTTCAAGGCTACAGAATTAACCGCACAAGAATGACAATCCGAGCGTAAAACATAAACTGGTTGCGTTGTGGAAACTTGATCTAAATCGTGAATTGTTGGCGTTCGGCCCTCGGCAAGTTTTGATTCATCATACCCCCACCCTTCGATCCACGCATCTTTTTTGCCTACTTGCGGCGAATTTCTCAAAGCGGCAATCATCTCTTCAATACTCGCAACATTTGGAGGTGTACATGCAACACTACCCAAAGTTTCTGAAATCCACAACGGGTGAGTATGAACATCCCAAAAACTGGGCATCGTTAAACGTCCGTTTAAATCAACTACTTCATCCACATTTCGCAAACGTGCATCTTGACTATCACCTAACCAACTAACTTTATCATCGGTTATTTCCAATGCCGAGACAAATTTTTCACCGGTAAAAATTTTACCATTTACTAAAATGCGTTTCACAAAAATCCCTTCTTCGTCCTTTTTCTTTTTATTATAGTACAGAAGGAAAAGAAAAGCTTTTTGTACTCATTTTTTTACAAAGCCTAAGAAAATTTGAACGGCCTCGCTTATCTCTCAAGTAATAAGATGGAATTTTAATAAGTTGTTCTGGGAATTTCAGCTTATTGTCATAGAGAGTTCAATTGCGAAACTATCCTCCAATAGCCTTAGCGTATCGGCATCATCACGTGTTAAAATCCTATAATTTTTTACAAAAAAAACACGACTACTTTCTTTGTAGAGGTGTTTTTCTAAATATTCCTATGAACGCTCCATTTGGCGTGCTTTTAAAAATTTTGCCCCCACCGGTAAAAGTAGGGCTAAAATAACAAATCCAACGATTTGAAATAACGAAAGATTGTCGATATATGTACTGACTAACAAAAATAAAATAATTAAGGGTAGTAACAATTTTTCTCCAGAGCTCGCCAAAATAATAACCTTCTTTCTCTTTATTATTTATAGTTTTTTAGTGATATTTCTTTGACTCAACCGTAAACATTATACCTTTTTCATTTTCAGAAAAAAACATTTTTATAAAAATAATTGCTAAATCAAGAATGCAAGCATTTTCTTACCTTTTTATCCAAACATGCTATAATTGGTTTATCAGAATTATTGGGGGAAACGACATGACAGACGAATTACAACAGCATTTAGACAAAGGCCGCTATGGTACGCCGTTAGTTAATCCTGATGAACAGCATAAATATATGGGCACATTTCGCGAGCGCTGTTATTTAAGTATGACGATTGCACAAATGAAAAGTGACACTGACAAAGACAATTTTTTAACGGAATTAAAAAAACATGAAGATGCTACAGTTCTTTTAAACGGTCAAATGTCAGAGAGTTTACAAGCTGAATATATTCAACTTGCCACTAAAAATCATGCAAAATTTACCGTAGTAAATGACTTTGTGGATGCCAATCCAGATAGTTTTGGGCTACTTTTAGTCGCCAAAGAAGCCGTCAATGAACCCGTAATTGACGTGGAAAAGAAATATCCAGAAGAAACAAAAACAGCCGAGAAAAAAGAACCCGAGAAAAAACACGGTTTCTTTGATCGCTTATTCCACTAGAGATAGTGGCATGTCATTATTTTTATTTGCGGACCTGAGGAGGGATTGTTATGACACAACCAGATTACACTGCTTTAAAGACAGAATTATTGGTAGCACTTGATACACATATCGACATTTTAAAAGACGCTTCTTATATTCAACCTGACCATTTAGATGGCATTATGTTTATGATGCGTAGTTTTGGCTTCATGTTGGATCGCGCGCCAAAAGTTTTAGCTTGTGATGATACAGAAGAAATGAATTACTTGATGTTTCAATATTATAGCCTGCTAACAGAATTAAAATATAATCTGACTTTAAATTTTCCCTATGCCAAAATTAATAACAAAAATCTATTGGAAATTGTCGATGCATTCCCCACCACCTACGAAAAAGAAATGAAAACTTGGTGGGAGGATACGACTGGTCTAAAAGTTGAAGAAACCAAGCAAACAATTGAAATAAAAAGTTTTGAATATTAAATACCATAAAAGCAGGGGCTGTGCCAAAAAACGGCATAGCCCCTGCTTTTTATCTATAAAAAGGTTATAGGCTTTTTACAAGAAATAATGCCGGTATACTTTTATGTCTAGCACACGCAGCTACTCCTTGAGAAAAATTCTCTACAACAAATTAGTTTATTTCCGGATATAAAAATTTTAATACAGCCATTGTTAGTCGCCGACTCTTACCGCTAAAAGGATAAACATGCATATGCATGGCCGGATTAAAATTCGCCTCAATAATCCCATAAGCTTTTGGCGCAGTAGCAGGTTGCGTTTTATCGGGAATAATTAAGTCTATCCCAGAAATTTTTGCTCCTAAAGCTGTTACTGCTTTTGCTGCCACTTCCTTATAATCTTCTGAAAATTCATCAGTCACATCAATCGAATCGCCCCCGGTGCTGACGTTGGAATTTTCCCGTAGATAAACTGTCACGCCTGCAACGGGTACACTTTGCGTGGTATAACCTTGTTCTTTTAGCATTAATTTTTCAATTTCGCCTAATTGTATGAGTTCTAAAGGCGCACGGTGGTGGCTGCCCCGCAACGGATCTTCATTTTTTGCAGCTACTAACTCTGTAATCGTATGTTGCCCGTCGCCCACAATATTAGCTGGTACACGCAATAAAATTGCTTGAACTACTCCATCTAAAACAAAAAAGCGATATTCTGTCCCAATCATAAATTCTTCCACCAAAACAGCAGTATCTTCAGCAAATGCAATTGCTAAAGCTTCTTTAAAATCAGCTAGACTGGCGCCATGTTTAAAAATCGAGATTCCTAAACCATAGTTAGTCGATTTGGGTTTTACTACAAATCCACTTTTTGAAAATTTTGGGTAAGCCTTAATAGCGGTTTCCATATCTGCAAATTCTAATCCTTCTGGCACGCGAAAACCGGCGTTTGCCAAAACTTTTTTGGTAACTGTTTTATTCGCCATAATCAAAGGCACAACGTAGCTGTCCTTACTGGTCATATTAGCGTTCTTTACATATTCTGTCCGACCGGCAAAACGTAGTTGCAAGAATTGATCTTCTTCATCTAAAACGACCACCTGTACACCTTTTTGAATCGCATCAAACATTAAAATCTGGGTGGATAATTCCATTTTAGTAAACCCGGCTAATTGATAAGGTTTCAGCCACGCGTGCGCCTGATTTTCTTTAGCAACAGCCGCAGCCCAAGTGGTCGTGTCCTTTTTAGTAGCCGCATACAAACGAGCTGACAGTGTTTGACTAGGATCTTCAAAAGCAATTTGGGCAAAATCAAAGAAAGTATCTGCTAACGGTAATTTTAAGTTGTAAGCCATTTCTTTTAAACCTGCGACAAGATCCATACCTTCTTCTACATAGTCAGTCACACGGTCAGGTCTTTCTAAAGCTACAAAATCGTTGATGGCATCCCCTTGGGCTACCCAATCATCCGCTGATTCCTCTTCGGGCAAATAAAACATATACAACATAAACGCGTGTAAAAACTCAATTTGTTCTTGATTAATCCCAAAAGGAGCAAAGGGATTTAAGTCAATGTTACGTAACTCAATATACCGAATACCAGTTTGAACCAAATCCGAGACTTTTTGTCCTCCTCTTAAACGTACAGGCGCATAAAACTCTTTTTCTTCGGAAAGTTTGCCAATTTCCACCATCCGAGCGATATCTGATAGGTATTGCGTTAAACTTTCATATGAAACGTGTACATCTTCGTGGTTGGTATAACCAAAACGACTATTCCGAATGCTACGTACTGGCTCTTGCGGAGCGCTGTCTTCTACAAAATAATATTCATTACTTGTTGGTGAAGCACCAAATAAATACGTTAAGAACCAGCGATAACGTAAATAGTTACGGGTCACTTTCAAATAGATTGCTGTTTTAAAATCAGTAAAATCATCATATTGTTCTTGTGCAGCAAATAAATTTTGTAAAAAATCCGCACCAAATTCAAAATTAAAATGAATGCCACTTACCATTTGTTTTCTTTTACCATAAGTTTTAGCCAAATAGCGTCGATACAAAACATCTTCAAAAGTATCCAATTTGGCAATCATAATATCTTCATCTTTTCGCGGTAAAACCGGCGGCATACTTAGCGGCCACATCATTTCTTCTTTTGGTAAAGAACGATATGCCACATCGTGAATAGCAGCTAACCAATTCATCAATTCTTGGGGTGAATCTGCTACAGGAGTTACTAATTCTAATTGTGTTTCTGCAAAATCCGTTTGAATATAAGGATGGTAAGCCCGATTCCCGAATTTATTGGGATGATTAGTTTGCGCTAATTTTCCATCGGCTGTAATACGTTGACTTTCTTTTTCTACGCCATAACGCGCTTGCCAAATATAAGGTTGCAAAGCTTCTAACTGTAATAATTGTTTAATATTTTTCATAAGCGACTTCCTTTTAGTTAGTTTCAAGCTCATTATATGGGAAAGAGCGCATAAAAAAAATGGAATTGCTCAAAGTTAAGGAAAATCCCATTTTAACTTAACTTTTCAACCATTCCATTTTTGTTTAAATTTCTTAAAAATAGTTCTGTTACACGCATTTTTAACATTGAATCCCTTTTCATTATTTAACAAATTCGCGTCGATGGTGCGCAGCTAGAAAGTAGCCGGTCAAAGCCGCTGGGAGACCTAAAAGTAAAAAAAGACGCCAATCACGAAAATCATAAAAATATACGAGTAGAAAACCTAATAACGTTAATCCAAAATATCGCTGAACCTTCCCCATTTTTACTCCTCGCTTTATCATTTTATAGTGTGGTTCCACCAGTTAATACTATTAATACCCAATAAGCAAATAATCCTAAAATAATCGCAAGAATAACTTGTAGGATTTTCCCAATTATTTTTCTTTGTTCCATGACGAATCCTCCGTTTTCAAACCACCCACAAAGCAAAAAAATTCACTCAATTATTCAAAACAGCATCAAGACATAACAAAAAAATTACAATTCCCCGTCACAAATTACTGCCACAAAAAAACATGTAAAACAATTATAAAATAATCTATACCCTACTAATTTCCTTGTTACTATATAAATAGTATAAAACATATTGTTAAAATTTAGAAAATGCGAATTCCTATTTTAATCTTTTAAAAATAACAATAATATTTTTAAAAAGGTCCTGTCACAACCACCTTGCCAATCATATGGCCTGCTTCTACTAAAGCAGTAGCTTTTCTCAAATTTGTCGCATTGATACCTCCAGTAATGGTTTGGGTTAACGTTGTGTGAAGTTCTCCTTTATCTACCAATTGCGCCACATGAGCTAAAATTCTGCCTTGAGTAGCAATATCACGATTAAAATCGGTTTTGGTAAACACATATTCCCAATCAAAACTGACCGATAAATTTTTCCAAGTCACTAATGGTAAGGGTTCTTCCACTTCTACAATCGTCCCTACATGACCTAAAGGTGCAATTAAATCACTGATTGCATCAAAATAAGGCGTAATGGCATAGAGGACCGCAATGTAATCGAATTTTTCTATTCTGCTAGCCGCTAATTTTTTTTTTGGATCACCATGATAATCAACCGGAAAATCAACCTGATTATAATGTAACCATTCAAAATTATCGGGACTACTCGTGCCATAAACAGTCAAGCCAGCCCAATGTGCCAATTGACTCATCATTGATCCCACACCGCCGCCACTGTTAATAATGAGAATATTTTTCCCTTCATTGGCATTCTTTTTGGCAATTAACCCGAATTTTTCAAAGAGTAATTCGTAGGCAGTTAAAGCGGTTAAGGGAATAGCAGCAGCTTGGGCATCAGTCAAAGTTTTAGGGGCTAAAGCACAAATACGGCGGTCAACTAATTGCAAGGCTTGATTGCTGCCAGCACGTTTCGTTGTCCCGGCATAGTAGACCCTGTCACCTATTTGAATATCATGTACATTGGCACCTGTTGCTACTACTTCACCCACAGCATCAAAACCTAAAATTTGAGGGGTGAGCGTTTTTTGAGCTTTTTGGCGTAACTTCGTATCTATAGGATTTACCGAAACTCCTCTGACAGCTACTAGCAAATCATTGGACAAAGGTTGCGAACGCGGCACTGTGACATCTTGAAAGCTATTTGGATCATTAATTGGCAGACTTTCATAAAAACCCACCGCCGCAATTTTTCCTGTCATACTTCCACACCCTTTTTAGAATAAATCACTTTAGTTTCTACTTAAAATCAGTGTAACAAACATCTTGTTTTTATACCTGTATGCGCCCTTCAAAAAAGCCTTTCCAATAAAAGTTAAAAGAAATGTTAAAATTAAAGAAATTATGTAACCAAACAGTAAGAGAAACGTTTTTAAAGCGAAGGGGTGAAAAAGATGAAGCCAGAACTGGCTATTTTATATGAACAATACGCTAAAGAATGCTGGCTTTATGCTTTTAGTCTAACCAAAGACGCTGCATTAGCCGAAGATTTAGTGAGTGAAGCTTTTTATCAACTGGTCAAGTCATTAGACAACTTAACCAAAGATATGATAAAGTTTTGGCTTTTAAGAGTGATTAAAAATCGTTACCTAGACGAACAACGTCAGAAAAAGCGGTGGCAAATGACCTCTTTTGAGCAGGCAAAGTCACAAGTAATTTTAAATTCTTCAGCCTCACCTTTGGAACAACTTTTACATAGTGAAAAAAAGAATAGGCTCTATCAAGCACTTTATCTGCTTTCTGCTCCTGAAAGAGAGTTACTCTATCTATTTTACTTTTTAGATTGGCCGACAAAAGAGATTGCAGCTTTTACAAATTTATCGCTGGGACAAGTTAAAACAAAAATGTATCGCAGCCGACAAAAATTAAAGGAGATTTTACAAGATGAAACCACAAAATTTTGATTTTGAAAAGATACAAAAAAATATTAAGAAAAAAAATCAGCAAAAAAATTTACTTCTTGTCACCATTGCAGCCTTTTTAACCCTCGGCTTATTTTGGTCAGTACCTAAAATTTTAAACCAATTCTTTTATAATCCAACCAGCAAAAATGCGTATTTAGCTAACAATCAGTACCTTTTTAATCGGCAAATTTACAACGAACTAACCTTACCCAGTTACGAGATGAGTGATTTGACAATAGATAAAGCTGGCATTGGTACCTATCAAATTAAAGAAACTTATAGTCCAAAATATAGTAATAAGGTAGTGGGGTTTAGAGGGGTAGAAATAAAGCGCAACAAGTGCCACTACGATAATAATTTCTATCCCATCTCTCCTATTTTTAACCAAGAAGTAGCATCAGCTAGCCAATTCCACCCAGATAAAATAGCGTCAGCTGACAGTAATCTTAGCAAAAGTAATTTGTTGGAAAATATCAAACCTTTACCAAAAAGTACTTATGTGACCGTCGATCTTGCATTTAAAAAAGATAAAAGCATTTCAGATTATTCAGACTGGCTGAATGTCACCACTACTGGTGCAGAAACATTATGGCAAGCTGTTCGCCCCCCACAAAAGGCAGTTGATAAAAATGAAGCGCCAATGGTAGTGGGCTATGCTCCTTCTGCCAGTTTTTCGGGAATTAGTGTCGCGATTACCAACGAGAAAAAATTAAATCAAGATTTTCCCCTCTTAATCGGCTCTCTAGCCGATGATAAACAAAATAACTGGTCTGAAGAAAAAAGACAAACGACTCATTTTAAATCACTCCTTAACTATCTAATTGAAAATGAGATTTTTCTAGCCCAAGATACGCATTTGCTGCAAAAACCAACGCTAAAAAACATCTTACAAGAGGTGGAAAAAAATGGCATTAAAATTTATGGCGCTACTTTACGTTTACCAGCTTTTGAACTAGAAAAAATCTTACAAAACGAAGCGATAAAAATCGCTTACATTACTGAAGTAGATGTCTTTCCACTTACTAGCCAAAGCGCACAACTACCTGGTGTTCACTATCCTGCCGAAAAATAAAAAAACACCCAAAACCTTCACAGTTAGCGGTAAGAAGCTGACCTTAGCCGTGTTGGTGATTTGGGTGTTTTTTCAATTTAGTAGCGATTTTCATCCCATCTTGTGGGTAATAATTTTTCCAGTGTTACCGGACCAGATGTTAATAAAATCTCACAGTTCAGATTATTATCATCCACTTGGCTGAGTAATTCTCGACACCGACCGCAAGGTGCTAAAATACTGCCATCTTGATAGACAGCCACAATTTTTCTAATTTGGCTTTCTTTAGCGGTAATCATAGCCGCGACAGCACTATGTTCCGCACAAAAACCAATCCCACAAGGCAAGTCTAAGGAAACACCAGTATAAACATGATTGTCCATTGTTAGAAGTACACAAGCTACATGCCCCACTTCACAATTACGGCCAGTAGTTCGAGGGGCTATTGTCTGTTGGGCTATTTTTTTTAATTCGACAAATTCCATTTAGTTACTCCTTTGTGAAGCCAATTTATAAAATTCAGCCAATTGACGTTGGTTTTGAATAACAACCACCTTTTGAGAATATTGCGTGCCAATTTCTTGGTAATGTTTTTTTACAGATTTGCTACGCCCTTCCCAAATAATCCACCAAAAAAAATCCCAACTAAAATGTTCAGGAGAATTTTCGGCCATATCCGGTCGTGTTTTATGATAGTAGCGTAACGTCCGCTTAAATACGCGCCAAAGGGATGTATGACGAGGAAAAAGTAATAGAATAATTTGATCTGCTTGTTTTAAACGTTCAGCCTGAAAGTAGCGCGTATAATTGCCCTCAATAATCCAGTCTGACTTTTTCATGAAATTCGTGACCATCGCTTTAGCAGCAGCATCTGAGCGGGTTTGCCAATTCGCAGTAAATTGTATTTGATCCAAATGTAAACAAGGCGTGTGATACTGCTTACCTAAATAAGCAGCTAAAGTCGACTTCCCACTACCAGAATATCCTAAAATCGCAATTTTCATCTCACTACCTCTTTCATTGCAAGTGCTTTTTGATATAACGGATTGCTGTGGAAGACAACCTAATTACTACGCAAGATTTTTTTTAATGCCTTTCCTTTGGCCAACTCATCAATTAATTTATCTAAATACCGAATTTTTTGCATGAGAGGGTCTTCAATTTCTTCAACCCGCACCCCACAGATCACTCCTTTAATTAAATTTGCCGCAGGATTTATTTGCGGCGCATGCGCAAAAAAGGTCGCAAAATCTGTCTTATTGGCCAGTTCAGCTAACAATTGCTCATAACTAAAACCTGTTAACCACATAATAATTTCATCCACTTCAGCTTTTGTCCGTCCCTTTTTTTCTGCCTTACTGATATATAAAGGATAAACATTCGCAAAAGGCATTTTAAAAATACGTTCTGACATTTCTTTCTCCTATTTCACCACTGTATAACTATCAATGGTATTGCCCTTATCATCTTTTAAAACCAGCCAACTATTAGTACCTGCGAAATATAAGAAGTTGCCCAATTCGTTCACACTTTTAAAAACAATCTCATCTGTTGTCACAAAATCTTTTATTTTATCAGCATTTTCATCCCGTAATTGATTGGTAAAACGAACAGCAAAACCAGCACTACCATCTTTATTCATAGGAGCCTCTGCTTTTAAAACTGCGCCTTTTAATAAGACAAGTTCATTGCGCTTACGCCAAATGGCTTTTCCTTTAGCCCCTTCATAATCAATATGAAAAACAACTTCACTAACTTTTTTATTCCAACGATGTTGTGCTTTGGCAGGTTTTCTTTTCACTTTTTTCATTGGATAGCCTAAAAAACTCAGCACAGCAAAAAGGTCACTTTGAAAGACGGCTAAATTGTCATATTGATTGCTGGGAATTTTTTCAGCTGTTTTTTGAGTAGTCACCTTTAAGCCATTTTCTTCCCACCCATTTAATAGCTGTTGCAGCAAAAGTACCGGCTCCATTTCCCAAGGGACTTCAATCACAATCATATCCTGGCTAGCTGACTTTTCACTTTCAAGTTCGGCTGTCTGTATTTGTTTGTCTGCTGTTGTTAAATAAATACCCCGGTCTACCTTTGGTAAAAGTTTCGTTTCTGGAACAAAATACAAATGATTTTGCCATTTTTCCCAATTGATTTCTGTAAGCTCATCAGTAAGTGTTAGCGTAAGATTTAAATTCATCACAGCGCCCCCATTTTATTTATTTGCTTTCATTTTAGCTGTAATAAGACGACAGAACAATAAATGCGCTTCACAATATTTGGCACTAAAATCAGCGGCTAGCTGGATTATCCCAATAAAAAATTAAAGTTGTCACAGTTTTTACAGCTAGGACATATGTCCCACTACAAATAGCCGTTAGCGAAATTTTTTAATTGCGCGGGCTGAATGATTTCATAACCCCCCTCTGCCTTTTGCAAGACACCCGCTGTTATTAAATCATTTAGCAAGCGAAACATATGACGATAGCTCATCCCAATTGTAGCTGCCACATCTGTTAGATTATCTGTAAAGAAGTTTTTATAAGCCGACTGTAAGATGTAACCACATAAACGTTGTTTCCCCGGATAAAAAGCCGCCGATAAAAAATTTTCTGAACTTAATTGTAACTTTTCTGCTAAACCTTTGGCCATTGTGTTGATAAAAAGACTATTTTGGCGCAAATACGTTTCATTAGGCAAAATTGGAAGGGCAATACACTGAAAATTAGAAAGTGCCACCATGGTTGTAGCCGCTTCGTCTTTTTTCATCGCAAACTCCATATCCCCAATGATGCCATCTGAAATATAATAGGCCAAAACTAAATTTTTTCCATTATCTGCTAAAGTACAGACTTTAGCTTTGCCCCCCAATACAAAAAGTAAACGATCTAATAATGCACCTTGCGTAATAATCGTTTCTCTTTGCTCAAATTGCCATACTTCACATCCTCGCAAACAATCTTTTGCCAAGTTCCACTGGGTCAAAATTTGTTCTTGTTTTGCATTTAGTAACTTTTTTTGCAATGTATCCGCCTCCAATCCTTTTCATTATGACATATGTCCTATTAGAAGAAAACCAAAAGACGATAAACTAGTTTCAGGAGGTGAGGAAGATGTTACAATTTATTCTTTTATTTGGTATCATCACCGCATTTTTACTCTTGATCAAATTCATGCAAGTCCGGATTCAAAAAGGAACACGCAACTATCATGAACAATTGGCTCATTACGAAAATGCTTGGCAAAAACAAGTATTACGTCATGCCTTGAGTAGATAATAAAAAAAGAGAAGCTGTTTACTTAAAAAGCAAACAACTTCTCTTTTTATTGCACTGGATCTAAATTAACGTTTTCATGTTCATAAACAAAGCTTAATAAGCTTACAAAGCCTACAATCAGTATTTCTAAGTTTTCTTTTAGCACTTGAACGGTAAAAATGTAATTGTCGTTTTCTTTAGTAACTTGGACACTCGCTATTTTTTCATTTCCTCTGGTGACATCAAATTTATCCCCTAAAAAAGTCCCCGCTAGTGCCAATTTTTCACCTTTAATTTCATAACTGGTACGAAAATTTTGCATATCTTTGAGAATACTAATTTCGTTATAAGCATTCAATTTTAAAAATAAGCGGGGTAAATCAACATACCCCATACTATAGCGTTTGCGTTTTATCTCTCCTAATTTTTTACCTCCTTCTTGATACAAGTAATATCTTTTTCTAGTTGGTAGTGTTAAAACTTCTGATACATAATAAACTTCTTTTTCGTCTTCAAAAACTTGATATTCTTTTTCTGTTTTGTTTCCTTTTAAAAGCGTCAATTCTTTCAAGTCCTGACCTCCTTGTCCATTTACTTCTTTTATTGTACAGCTAAAGCAACGATTGTAAAAACGAATACATTTTATGTTTTTAATTTATTTAAAATTTGAACAACCGTTGGATAATCGTCATTAACTGTTCCATCAAGATTATGACTCATTAATGAAAAGTCATATTTTTCATATAAGCTAATAGCATCATGGCTCCAAGTCTGGGTATGGAGGTAAACAGTCGGCTCTTCTTTCATTAATGCTTGAAAAAGCATTAATGTATGGGCTACCAAGGCTTTTGCTACTCCCAAACCTTGATATTCAGGTTTCACTGCCAACCAGTGAAATAACGGATAATTCTGCGCGTGTATTTGTTTTTGCCAGGCAGTACAAGTGGCGATTTTTTCTCCATTGGGTGCTACGACAAAAAGCATTTGCTGCGCTAATTTTTCTGGATAAGGCGCAAAAGTACGCTGGAAATACGCCGCTGCCTCATTTTGGTCCTCAAATTCTAAGACACTACTTTCAATTTCACACCATGCCTTCTCATCGCCTATTTGATAAAATTGAAAAGAAAAACCACTGGGTAAACTCTGTTTGGACACGGGAAGATGCAACGGCCGTTTCATCCAGACTTCTTTATAAGGAATTGATTTATCTAGCAAAACTTTTCACTCCTTTCAAAATAAATCTTGGGCTAAACGAACCATATCTTTTAAAACGAGCCCATTTTCAATAATTTCTTCTTCATAATGGTGCAAGAAAAAATCATGCTCAATATGCGTCATGCGAAAACCACATTTTTGGTATAAATAAAGTTGTTGCACACCCGTTGATCCAGTCCCGATTTCTACTCTACGAAAACCAGACTGCTTACTCCAGTCAAGAACATAATGCAACAATGTTTGGGCTAGCTTTTGGCCACGAAAATTTTTCGCGACTGCCAAATTCATAATTTCAACAGTTTCTGGCCTAGTAGGTAATAAAACAATAACACCTGCCAGTTCATCATTTTGGCGGAGTTCAAAACATGTGCTGCGACTAGTATATTCTTTGACTAATTTTTCGGCAGGATCTGCATCTAATAACAATTCCCAGTGGGCGGGGGTAAGAATATCAAATTTATTTATCTTCAAGTTTCTACTCCTTTTTTACACAATTAGTTCTTAACTTTAGTATATAACAAGGATTCCTCAGAAGATAGCCAGCAGAAAATTCCAGTTAAAGTTAGTTTTCTGACATTCACCTTGCTATTCCTATAAGAAAAGCTAAAGGCAGCGGGAAGCTCCTGGGGAAAACATCAGAAATTCAGCTTTTGATACTCTTTATCAGAAATAAATTTTTGAATTTTCCCCGAAGATTTTCTGCATGTCTTAGCCATAAAGAAAAGTGGATTGTTCTTCCCCCTTGTAAAAACCACATAATCTCTTGGCCTACAAAAAAAGCTGTAAAAATCTTTTTTTGATTTTTACAGCTTTTTAAACTAGCTTATTGAATTTCAATTTTTACATTTACAGTTTGCAAAGGCACATCATAAAATGGATCTTCACGACGCCCCAGGAAATCTTTAGCTTGCTGAGGAAAGACAGCATAACTTAATACGTCTTCTGTTGATTTTGCGTATTGTTTAATTTCTGCTTCAAATGCTGGTAGTTGCGGTGCTAATAAATCAGCCGGACGTTGGGTAATAACCGTTTCATCCCCAATGATTTTTTCTTTAATGGCAGCTTTAATAGCAACGGGTGGTTTACCATAAAGCCCTCGCACATAATCTTTGATTTCGTTTGGTACCATCTTGTAACGTTCCCCAGCTAAAATATTCATTAATGCCTGGGTTCCAACCATTTGCGACAGTGGTGTCACAAGCGGTGGAAAGCCTAAGTCGGCCCGTACTTTTGGTACTTCAGCTAAAACTTCATCATATTTATCAGCATTGCCTTGTTCGGTCAATTGACTTAAAAGATTGGATAACATCCCACCTGGCACTTGGTAAATTAAAGTTTTTGGTTCGGTATCTTTTACTTTGGGATTTAATACGCCTTCATTGCGGAAATGATCGCGAATTGGATTAAAATAATTGGCGATTTCTTCCAACTTATCCATTTTCAAACCTGTGTCAAAACCTAATCCAGATAATGCAATGGCTACAGATTCTGTAGCCGGTTGACTTGTCCCACCGGAAAATGATGAAATGGCAGTATCAATAATATCTGCACCTGCTTCGGCCACTTTTAAATAGGTCATTTCAGAAATACCACTCGTGGCATGGGTATGAACTTCTAATGGTAATGCAATACTATCTTTAATGCGACTAACTAATTCAAAACCAGTAGCAGGTGTTAAAACGCCCGCCATGTCTTTAATGCAAATCGAATCTGCACCAAGTTCTGCCATCTCTTTGGCTAAACCGACAAAGTAATCAACAGTATGAAAATCACTGGTAGTGTAAGAAATGGCTGTTTGGCAGTGTCCGCCAGCTTCTTTACAAGCTTCAATTGCAGTCTTTAAGTTACGCGTATCATTTAAAGCATCGAAAACACGGACAATATCAATGCCATTTTCAACTGATTTCATCACAAATTCTCTTACGACATCATCTGCATAGTTTTTATACCCCAAGAGATTTTGTCCCCGTAATAACATTTGTAATTTCGTATTTTTTACTTCTTTGCGTATGCGTCGCAATCTTTCCCATGGATCTTCATTTAAAAAACGGAGACAAGAATCAAAGGTTGCTCCTCCCCACATCTCCAATGAATGAAAGCCGGCTTCATCCATTGTTTTGATGATTGGTAACATATTTTCTGTGGACATTCGGGTTGCAATTTGACTTTGTTGCCCATCCCGCAAGACCGTTTCCATAAAACGAATTTGTTTGGTCATTCCACTACTCCTTTCCTTGTTCAATTATATTTATGATCTTCGTTTGCATTTCTTCAATCGTATGTGTTCTAGCCCGCCCACAGTCCTTGGCGTCTTTATTGCAAATAAGACATCTTCTAGCAGGAAAGCCTATATCTTGTCGACTAATTGACTGTATTTTTTGGTCTTTTAGCCACAAAACATCTAAATCAACTAACCGACCTTGTGGATGTTTTTCTTCGATTGCGATCATTTTTCTTTTTAATAGTTCCGGTGAAATTTCTGCTAACAGAAAAAACTCCAAACCGGTTTTACGCGAAAAATAATTCGTTTCAATAATAAAAAAATCTTTTAATTCTTTGCGAATTGTCTCAACCAGAGCAATGAATACTTTTTCCAAAGCTGGCGTATTTTTAACTGGTCCAGGAATATTCATCGTAGCTGAAAGCAAACTTGCCTGGGGACATTTAGCTAGTAGTGCTTGTTGCAGTGCGACTCTTTGTTCCCGAGCAGCTAACATTGCTGGCAGGATAACAACTTCGCCTTGAAAATAATTAGACATTTTTGACCACATCGATGATTGAACCATCACGGTATTCAATTAAAGCAACGACTTTATCGCCATATTGAATCGGTTGTGGTTTGCCGACGATGCTATAGGCTTTTTCTTTTAATTCTTCAATAGTAAATTGCGGTACATCTAACTTTTTGAAATGTTCGATTAAATCTTGACGCGCTGGATTGATCGCAATCCCAACTTCTGTGACCACTACATCGATACTTGAGCCTGGTGTTACAACTGTATTCACTTTGTCCACAATTGTAGCGATGCGACCCCGAATAATCGGCGCAATGACAAGACTCATTTTACATGCCATTGAAGTATCCGAGTGCCCTCCTGAAGCGCCACGAATTACACCATCAGAACCGGTAATCACATTCACATTAAAATCTGTATCAATTTCTAGTGCTGATAATATTGCTGTATCGAGTTGGTTAATAACAGCACCTTTACTCAATGGTGAAGCATACATGTTGGCGTCAATTTCATAGTGGTTTGCATTTTTTCCTAATGAGATAGCAGAAGGATGATCAAAATCTTGTACATCGATAATTTTTTCAACTAAACCTTCTTCTAGTAATTCCACCATCGCATTGGTAATACCGCCTAGTGCAAAACTAGCTTTAATACCATCTTTAAGCATTGCTTCTCTCATGAAACGGGAAACAGCTAATGCTGCACCACCAGTACCTGTTTGGAAAGAAAAACCTTCTTTATAGTATGGTGAATTTGTAATTACTTTTGCCGCATATTCAGCAATTAATAATTCTTTAGGATTTTTCGTAAAACGAGTAGCGCCTTTAGCAATCCCATTTGGATCTCCGATGGCATCGACTTCCACTACGTAGTCAACATCCGTTTGAGGAATACTGATTGGTGTATTAGGATATGGCATTAAAGTATCTGTAATAATTACTACTTGATCAGCATATTTGGCATCGATCATCGCATAACCTAAAGAACCACAGGTTGCTTTACCCACAGTCCCATTGGCATTGCCATATTCATCAGAACTTGGGGCACCTAAAAAAGCTACATCAATATGCACATCACCAGTGGCAATCGCCCGTGCACGACCGCCATGGGAACGAATCACAACTGGATTTTCCATAATGCCTTCTGAAATAGCTGCGCCGACTTTATCGCGCAAACCACTGGAAGTAATATTTGTTACCACACCATTTTTGATGTGATCAATCAACGGTTCATGAACGTTCGCAATGGAACTTGGTGCAATCGATAAGTTTTTAATTCCCATTTTGGCAATTTCTGCTAAAACCAGATTCATAACAAAATCGCCTTCCCGAAAATGATGGTGAAAAGAAATCGTCATACCGTCTTTTAAGCCCGTTTTTTCAATCGCTTCACGAATACTTCCTAATAATTTAGTATCTCTCGGTTTAACGGGTTTGATTTTACGACTCGATTCTTGATATTCTTTGATGTTGGCTAATTCCCCTTCAAAAACGCCGTATTGTTCAGCAAATTGTGTTGGAATTTCGCGACCTAATTTATTTGTTGTCATTTTAAATATCCTCCTCGGAAATCAACTTGGCAGCTTTTGCTAACGCAATAACACGTTCTGCCCGTTCTACGATAGGTTTATCTACCATTTTCCCGTTCACTGAAATAACGCCAGATCCTTTGGCTTCGGCTTCTTTAATGCCCCAAATGACTTCTTTTGCGTTTTGAATTTCTTTTTCAGTTGGTGCGTATACTTTATTGACAAGTGGAATTTGGCGCGGATTGATGACTGATTTGCCATCAAAACCAAGTTGTTTGATCATTTCCACTTCTTTTAAGAAACCTGCTTCATTATCCACATCGGAATACACCGTATCAATCGCTGCAATACCAGCTGCTCTGGCAGAATGCAGGATAAAACTACGGGCAAAGAATAATTCTTGTCCGTCTGGATAACGTCGGGTACGCATATTGGTAACATAGTCTTCTGCCCCTAAGGCAATCCCAATTAAACGTGTCGAGGCTTTTGCGATTTCTCTTGCGTTTAATACACCTTCAGCAGATTCAATGGCCGCCATCATTTTGGTAGTACCAACGGCAATCCCATTTGCTTTTTCTACTTTTGTAATCTCAACATCTACATCTACAATATCTTGCGCAGTTTCTGTTTTGGGCAGACGAATAACATTGACACCAGCTAAAACCATTGCGGCAATGTCTTGGACGCCAACTGTGTCTAAACTATTAATTCGGACGACTGTTTCAACGCTGCTATAATCAAATGTTTTCAAAGCAAAGTGGACCAATGTACGAGCCGAATCTTTTTCCTTTAAAGAAACCGCATCTTCTAAGTCAAACATAATGGAATCCGCTCCGTATAAAGGGGCATCTCTTAACATCGCAGCATTAGCTCCGGGTACAAACATCATTGTTCTTCTTAAGCGTTCCATGAGTCAATCTCCTTCCAATCGTATTCAGCAACTTCACTGGCACGATAAACAGCTGTCAGTGTTCGGGCTTGAATTGTACAATCCAATGCACCTTTGTCAACCGCTGTTACTTTGGCTGCTGTTACATTCAAACGTTGCAACGTGCTCGCAATTAAGCCGCGAATTTCTTGTCCATATTGCTTTTCAACACTACTATCTAGTTCAATTGCAATCTTTTCTTCTGAGTTTGGGGCCACAGTTACCATAATGTCACTCGACTCCACAGTCCCAGCTACTGCACTTTTTTTGATTTCCACAATTTCCACCTCAAATTTTATTTTTCTCTTTTAAGTAAGCAAAAACGGTATCCGGCAAAAAGGATTGGACAAGAGACTCATTATGTTCTCGGAGTGCTTGTCGTACTTTGGTGGCGCTAACGATTTCACCTTCAATTTCTAGCCGAGGCAAGATAGTCAGTGACAGATCCGGACTAAAGACTTCTTCCATCGCTTCATTGTAAACATTGGTTACTTTTGAATATGGCTCTTCCCCAACGAAGCGTTTTTTTATATGCAAAACAGGAGCAATTCGTTTTTTAAAAAGCGTTGCATCTAAACGGGCTTGAACGCTAGCTACATTTAACTCGGCACGATCCTTCAAGAAATAAGCTGGAAAAGTTAAAGATGAAACCATGTAATCCCTAGCTGGTAAAACTGTCACATCGTCAAATTCCTTTAAACCGGCTTTTACTAAGGCAAAACGTTCAGGACTAGAAAACTCAGATTTTTCTTCAGAGACAACAAAAACATAAACATGATCACAAACTTTACGTGCTTGTTCTACTAAATATTTATGGCCCAAGGTAAAGGGATTGGCATTCATCACGATACTTCCGTTCTCACCTGGATGATCAAAACGCGCAATATAACTCAAGTAGTCATCAAAGCCCGGTTCTCCTTGTTCCATAAATAATACTTCTTTGGTACTCATGATTTTCTTAAATCCTAAAGAACGAAAAATCACTTCTTTATCTGGTTTTGTATAAACAAAGTAATGAAAAATATCTTCTTCATGCAAACGATCAATCAAATGAACAATAATTTGCGTCAGTAAGTTTTCAGATTGATAGTTTTTACAAACTAACAAATACTTTATGATGTTGTCTGATAGAGAACCCGTTGCAATCAAATTTTCGCCGTCATAAATGCCGACTGTATAGCTTGCGTCATCTTCGGGGTGTAGACCACCAGCTTTTAAAAACTCACTCCACTGATCATGGTCTTTTACATCTTGAATCAACCAGAGTCTTTTTAGCGTTAACATCTTTTCTCACCCGATTACTTTTTTATTTTGGCGGAAATAATTTCGCCAATATTTGTGAAGCTGCGTAAATAATCAAGATTACGACAAACACGCCACCCCAACCAAAACCTAATAGTTCAAATGCAATTTTTAAATCTTCAAACATAATTATCCTCCTTTTCATCCCATGCTGTTGTCTTCAAATGATTATGTTAATAGCGCTAATAATAGACCACCTGCAATAACAGAAGCTATCTGACCAGAGACATTTGCACCTGCTGCATGCATCAAAATGAAATTTTGCGGATCTTCTTCTGTCGCCATTTTTTGAATAACCCGACTTGACATTGGGAATGCTGAAATACCGGCTGCACCAATCATTGGGTTTACTTTTTCTTTTCTAAATAAGTTTAAAATTTTTGCAAATAATACGCCGCCAATAGAATCCATAACAAAAGCCACTAACCCTAAACCAATAACGATTAAAGTATCTACTTTTAAGAAATCATGAGCTTGCATTTTTACAGAAATTGTTAAACCAAGCAAAATACTAACCAAGTTAACTAACTCATTTTGTGCGGAAACCGATAAGCGGTCTAAAACGCCACATTCACGTAACAAGTTACCAAACATTAAGAATCCAACTAAAGGTAATGATACTGGTGCAATTAAACCTGCCACGATGGTAATTACGATGGGGAATAAAATTTTTGCTGTTTGTGAGACTGCGCCGGCATGATAAGTCATCCGAATTTGACGTTCTTTTTTCGTTGTAACAGCTTTAATAGCCACGGGTTGAATAATTGGTACTAAGGCCATATAAGAATAAGCGGCTACCATAATTGCCCCCATGTATTTTGAATTCAACGTATTGGCAACGAAGATTGAAGTGGGACCATCGGCAGCACCGATAATTCCAATTGAAGCCGCATCGTTAATATCAAATCCAAGTAATACTGCCACGATGACAGTAAAGAAAATACCAAATTGAGCCGCAGCTCCAAATAATAGCAAGAATGGATTTTGTAGTAATGGGCCAAAGTCAATCATGGCTCCGATTCCGATAAATAATAGTAATGGGAATAATTCTGTACTGATACCGGCATCAAACAAAACTTGGAAAGGCCCTGCCTCGCCGCCGGCTTGTAAAACACCTGAATTGGGAAAGTTAACTAAAATTGTTCCTAAACCCATTGGCACCAATAATGTTGGTTCATATTCTTTTTTTATACCCAGGTACATCAACAACCCGCCGATGAGCATCATAATAATTCTTCCCGGCTCTTGCCCCATACCAATAATTCCTTCTAAAAGAGTTTCCACTGTGTTCACTTCCTATCTCAAATTTTCATTTCTAAAAAGTTTTATCCAAATGTGATTAATGCTTCACCAGGGTTAACCATTTGACCTTGCGTCACATGAATTCCTGTCACTTTACCAGCTTTTGGTGCCACAACTTCATTTTCCATCTTCATCGCTTCTAAAATCATCACTGGTTGATTTTCTTGGACTTCATCTCCCACGTTTACCAAAACTTTCAAAATCGTTCCAGGCATCGGCGCTGTCATAGCGTCTGCACTTGCTGGGGTAGCGACTGGGGCAACGGGTGCTTCTTCTGTGGCAACGGTAGCCGTTGGTGCTGGTGCTACTGGCTGTTGTGGTGTAGCAACGGGTGCTGCAGGTTGTGGTACCCCACCGATTTCTTCCATTTCAACTAAATATTCTGTTCCATCAATTGTAATTTTGAATTTACGTAACATCATCATTCTCCTCTTTGTCTTTATTTTTTCATGATTTTTTTGACAGTCAATTGACTGTCTGGGCTTTCACCTGCAGCGACACTCGCTGCGATAATGGATACGAGTTTGGCCTCAGGGTTGCGTTCCAAAATTTTTTTCACAACAAATTGACTATCCGTTTGTTCACCAGCCATAATAGCTGAAGCAATTACGCTAACCCGTTCATAATTTTTTGAATCTGTTTCAATATAAGCGGGTACTTCCTGCCATTGTGATGTTTCCTTTTCTTCTACTGAAAACTCAGAAACCGGTACTTGCTCTTCTGATTTTTTCTGTCGGAAAAAATCCCATAATCCCATCGACTCACTCCTTTCTTTTCAGCTTAAATCTTCGCGGCTACAAATAATTTTAAAAATTTAAGGTTCCAAATTGACAACATCCTCATTATAGAATGATTTGCTTTCTTGAGAAGTTTTGCTTCTTGATTAAATTGTTCTTTTGCTGTTTCAAAATCTACTTTTTTATTAAAAACGCTTTAGAACGTTGATTTAAAAGCATTTACGCCTCGTTAAGAATTTATTAATAACTTTTTAAGCCGCCGATAAGATTTGATTGGTTAAATTGTTTTTTTCGTGTTCCTTTTAAGAAAGTTTGTTTTTTTTTAGAAAATGCTTGCGTATGATGAAAGCGTTAGCAGTGAAATTGTGAAAATTTGCATTTGTTAGCCGGCGTGCAAGTCATTACTTTTAACTGCAACATAAAAATCTGCTTTTGAAAGGAAGAAGGAAATGTTACTTACAATTTTGTCTTACCTCATGATTATCGTCTTCATGTTCGTTATCATGAAAAAGAAATTATCACCCCTTACGTCATTAGTTATTATTCCTTTAGTATTCGCTTTAATCGCACTCGTTGCAGGTGTGACCGCACCGCCAGTCGTGGATGGTGTAGCCGGCAGTAACAATATCGGTGACTGGGTTATGGAAGGAATCAAAACAACTTCTAACACTGGGATTATGTTATTGTTCGCTATTCTTTATTTCTCTATCATGTTAGATGCTGGTCTATTTGATCCAATCACTAAAAAAATGATTCTTTTTGCCAAAGGCGATCCAATGAAAGTATTGATTGCCACAGCAGTTGTAGCTGCAGCCGTTTCGTTAAATGGCGATGGAACAACTACGACATTAATTTGCTGTTCTGCTTTTATTCCAATCTATAAAAAATTAGATATGAAATTAATGAATCTTGGTGTTTTGGTTATTTTACAAAATACCATTATGAATTTATTACCTTGGGGTGGCCCGACAGCACGCGCAATGGCTGTTTTAGATGTAGGCGCCGAAATTTTGGCTTACTTAATGCCAGGTATGATTCTCTCTGTTTTATTTGTTATCTTTATAGTAGCACCTCACATGGGACGTCAGGAAAGAAAACGCTTAGGCATTAAAGAATTAACTGATGCTGAAATTGAAGAAATGACTGCTGTTACCGATCCTGAAACAATGGCCATTCGTCGTCCAAAACTTTTTGCTTTTAACGGCATTATGACGATTATTTTAATTGCCTGGTTAGTCTTAAGTTCTTTTGCCGATCAAATCGGCTTACCAGGCTGGTTCGCCCAACCACCTTTGTTCTTATTCTTATTAGGTACTTGTATTGCCTTAATTGTGAACTATCCTGTTTTAAAAGATCAATCAGCACGTATTGGTGCAAACGGTGGCGATGCGGTGCAAGTCGTTATTCTCGTCTTTGCAGCAGGAGTATTCATGGGTATTTTCCAAGGTTCAGGTTTAGCTGAAGCATTGGCTACAAGTTTCACTTATATTATTCCAAAACAACTTGCTGGTTTCTGGGGTATTGTAATTGCCTTAATTTCTGCACCGGGTACCTTCTTTATTTCAAACGATGGTTTCTACTTTGGTGTTATGCCGGTCTTGGCAGAAGCAGGACGGGCCTATGGTTTTACCAATATGCAGATGGCACTTGCATCATTAATGGGACAAGCATTCCACCTATTATCACCATTAGTTGCGTTTATTTATTTATTACTGCGCCTAACAAAACTAGACATGGGGCAATGGCAAAGAGAAGCTGGTAAATGGGCCGCTTGTATCTTCGTTATCTTCGTAGTAACAATCATGCTATTCGGTCACTTACCTTTTTATATTCCACAAAAATAAAAGAAAAAAGCCGAGCCCTAAGAGACTCGGTTTTTTCTTTTTAACTATCAAAAAACAATTAAAAATAGCAGACAGCAACTTCACATATTGACAAAACGCTGGATTGTAAATATGATGGTGCCGGTAAATTCAATCCTGCTAAAAAAGACTACCAGCAAAAGGATGACTGATAACAATGAATGAAACGATTGCAGCTGTTAAAAACAACTTAGACTTATCTCAAAACCAACCACTAAAAATCTCCATTTATGAAGCCTTTCGCAAAAGTATTATCTTGGGCCAGATTCCTGCTGGTGAGCGTATCAATGAAAAAGAATTTTCGGAAACGTTAAATATCAGCCGAACTCCAATTCGTTATGCTCTTCATCAATTGGTGGAGGAACAATTAGTTGAGCATGTCCCCCGTGTCGGAATCGTGGTAAAAGGTATTAGTATAAAAGATGCCCATGAAATTTATGATATACGTAAATCTTTGGATACACTAGCTACGATTAAAGCCATGCAACTAATGACACCAAACGATTTTGATGATTTGCGGGCGCTGTTAGAAGAAGGCGATCGCCTTAATCAGGAAGATCGGGTGGATGATGTTTTACAAAACTTCTCTGATTTTAACTCCTTTATTTATGAAAAAAGTCAGATGAAGCGGTTAAAAACTATTGTGACTGATTTACAAGCTTATCTCGTTTATTTTCGTGACATTGCCATTCGTTCCTCTGAACGACGTTATCGCGCCTTAGAAGAACATTGGCTCCTTTACCGCGGGATGGTTACAAATGATATCACGCAAGTTACTCTGATTACCCATGAACATTTGAACCATTCCTTACAATTTATTTTACAAGAAATGGAGTCCCATCAAATTGAATAAGCAAATTTGTATGATTGATGCAGCTGCTCAAAAAGCCTTGTTTTATGAAGTTACACTCTCTCCAAAACCAGGACTAGTGGATCGTTTCACCAATGGCGCCCACCAAGATATGGACTTTTATCTCTTTATTGATAGTATCTTGGCTTTGGCGCCTTATTTCCCCCAATATTTAAATGCCGGTTTCACCCATGACGGCGCAAAAGGGGATTTATTTTCTAAACTGCGAAAAATAGGACAGCAAGCAGAAACTGCCATGTTCACTGCTACCAAGGGGGTCAATACTCATAAAGGTGCCAATTTTTCCTTTGCCATTTTATTAGGCGCAACAGGATTATATCTACAAAAAAGCCAGCTACCTTTTACAGCAACTGACTCTGAAAATATCTTAACGTTAAGTCGTGAAATTACCCAAGATTTACTAAAAAAAGATTTTAAATATGTTGCCCAAAAAAAGAATTTGACTCACGGCGAAAAACTTTATTTAGCCCAAGGCACAACAGGCATTCGGGGCCAAGCAGCCGCAGGTTATCCTGCCCTGGCGAATATTTTATTACCCTATTTGCGGCAGAATCGACACTTACCGCGCGAAGAATTATTGTTGCGGGCACTCGTTTTTTTAATGAGCACACTAACAGACAGCAATATCTTGCACCGCGGCGGGAAAATGGCACTTACTACCATCCAAAGTGAAATGAAGCAGATCCATGCAGCTAACTTATCTGCCAAAGATTTAAGCAACACACTTATCCAGTATGATAAAACCTTAATTTCACGTAATTTAAGTCCGGGCGGTGCGGCAGATTTATTATCTCTTGGTATCTATTTTGCCATCTTAGAAGGACTCTTCTAATTTTCAGCCACAAATGTATAACCGATGCCCCACACTGTTTGCAAATACTTTGCATTTTTCGGATCAGCTTCAATCTTATTGCGTAAATGATTGATAAAGACCATAATAGTGTTGGTATCGGTTTTTTCTTCGTTCCAAACACTTTGATAAATTTGTTCTTTTGAAAAGACTTGGTTGGGATTTTCCATAAAAAACTGCATAAGCTGTGTTTCTTTTGAGGATAATTTAATGGCCACGTCATTTTTATAAAGCTGATAACGCTTTTTGTCATAAGTAAATTCCCCTAAAGTGAGACTGTTACTCGTCTTTACTTGTTGACCAGTATGTTTTTTGATCACTAAACTGCGATCTAAAGAAGCCAACACCTGTGCTTTTAGAATTGCCGGCGAAAATGGCTTCGTCAAATATAGGTCCGCTCCTGTTTCAAGACCGGTAACAATGTCTTGTTCTTGGGTTTTTCCGCTTAGAAAAATAATCGGTACCACACTATTTTCACTGCGAATCATTTGGGCCAAATGATAACCATCATTTTCATATTCTAGGCTGATATCCAGTAAAAACAGATCAAAAGCAACACGACTCATAATATCAATAGTTTTTTCAATTGAGTCACTTTGATAAATCAGGATTCCGGTAGATTGCAGTGATTTCCAAATCAGGCGACGAATCGCTGGATCATCATCAACTACTAAAATTTTTTCATTCCGCATCACAATTTCCTCCAAGTTAAAATGAAAGGCTTACAAAAAATGAAAAAGTTAACTAAAAAAATAAATATTCTTTTTATTACTGTGATGGTTATCACCTTAACTGGCTTACTTATCACAGCTTTAGGTTATCATAACATACAACAAGAAGCTTTAAAAATGGGGAAAACACAACTAGCGCAGGTTAACGAGGTTAGCACCAAACTGATTGTGGCTGAAATTGAAAGCAGTGCCAACGATTTGGACAGTTTCATTCTGGATACGATTGAGACGGACAGTCCATTACAATTACCGCAACAAAATAATCTCATTTCTCAGTTTTTTAAACGCAACAGCGCTTTTGCCGGTATCTTTCTTTTTGATCGAAATGGTCAGCAATTAGAAAGTCACTTCCCGACTGAAAATCATGTGGAAAATAGTGAATTGACCCAAAAATTAACAATTGATCCAATTTTTGCTATGGCTTTAAAAGGACGCGCCAAACAAAATGGGAAAGTTTATTTTATCCAAAAAAATTCTTTTTTTAATCTCTATCATCCCATCTATAATAATAAAAATGAAATTCAAGGATTAGCGGTTGTCCCGTTAAATTTAGAGCAATTATTCTTAGATAAAATTCAACCGACAGATACAAAGCAACGCTATCCTTTAATGAAAAATGAACAAATGGAAGTCGTCATGCATCCAGCTAAAGAACAAATTGGCTTAAACATCATTACTGGTCGCAAAAAAAGATTTCCACAATTGGACTACACAGATTTAGAAAAACTCGATCACTACCAAAAACAGCATGAAAAAGGAAGTTTAAGCTATCATTCTTATTGGTGGAACGAATCTGACCTGACATCGGTTTTAAAACTAAATGCTTTTCAATGGGTAGAAATTGGCGAAGAACGCTTTGTTGTTGCCAATACATCAGATTTTTATCAAGACAATGGTTGGATTTTACACGATTTACTTATTAATTTAGGCTTAGTGGTCATTTTATTGATGGTAACTTCTTTATTAGTCCTATTGGTACGTCTAAATGCTAGACAACAGCAAACTGTTAATGAAAATCAGCGCTTAAAAGAAAAACGGCAATTAGAAGCCGAGAAGCACCAGTTAGAAAAAAGTCTATTGCAAGAGTCAAAAATGGAAACTATCGGATTAGTGACCACCGGTATTGTCCATGATATGAACAATTTTTTAACACCTCTAATTGGGAATATTGAACTGCTTATGGCCGAACATCCCAATGATGCAGAACTGTTGGCAGATTTAGAAGATATGCATTTGGCTGCTCAAAAAGGACAACAACTTTCTCAACGTATTTTACATTTTTCAAAGGAACAAGATCAGACAAAAAAAGTACAATCTCTCAATCAAGCGGTAAAAGAAGCTGTCGCCATAATGAAAATATTAATCCCGCGAACAGTTACCATAAATGAAGAAATTACTCTTTTAGCGGATGCATTATTTCAACAAGACGACGTTCAAGTATTGTTGTATAACTTAATCACTAATGCTTATCAAGCAAAATCCGATGCTACTATTACCGTTTCCCTAACAACACCGTCTGCTGACGTGCACCAACAAGTAGCCCAGCGAGCATTTGTCTATCAAAATAAAAAATTAGCTATGATTCAAGTGTCAGACAATGGTCCGGGCATCGACCAAAGTATTAAAGATCAGATTTTCACACCTTTTTTGACCACGCGAAAAGAAGAAGGTGGAACTGGTCTAGGACTTTTTATCGTCTCTTCTATCATTAAACGCAATAGTTGGTTACTTGACGTAGCCAGTTCCAAACAAGGTACAAGTTTTAGCCTGTTTATTCCAATTGCCGAAAATGAAGAAGCATAACTTATTACAATTCAAAAAAGAAACCCAAAAAGACAACAAGCATTCTGACTGCTGTATTTTCGGGTTTCTTTATTAATTTGTTCTGTTTATTTTAAAGTTAAAAACATTCCCAGAAAACCTAAGCCATTATAAATCATGTGCACCATCATCGAACAACGTAAATCTTCTGTTTTTTGATATACACAGGCCAAGACAATTCCTAAAGTCATATACAAAAGGAGCGCCATTGAAAGACGCGGTTCATGCATTAAGCCAAATAACAATGCCGAGGTTAATACAGCGAGTACTTTAGCGGATCGTTCTTCTTTATTCCAAAAATAATTCATAAAGATTCCGCGAAAAAGTAATTCTTCAATTATAGGTGCTAAAATGACACCATAAACCGTTAATGTAATGGGATTCACTAAAAAACTTTGATTAATACCTGCTTGATTTTCTGTTGTTTCTGGTAAAAAGTTCCCTAAGATAATGTTAGCAGCAAACATGGCGATGACACCTAGTAGCACATATTTCCATTTTCCTGCTACTTTTGTTTGGCCAATTTGACGGGGGTTGTAGTTAGCCAATTGTTTTTGGTAACGGGTAGTTAAAAAATAAATAAATCCTCCGGCTACCAGAATACTGATTAAAGCCAATATACTATCACTGACACCAGGCAAAAAGACAACAGTGGAAACTATATTTTGCAATAAAATAAACCCACAATAAAAAATCAATCGTTTTAACAAACTTGTACGTGACATACCATTCCTCCTACATCCTTTGAGAGAAGCTGAGCTAATTAAAGTGAAAGACGAAATTTTGCATAAACCAACAGCAAAATTTCGCCTAACAATCAAACTAGCACATTTGTATAGTTAGTTGTGACTTCGGTGCGTTCATTTAATTTATCTTTTAAAATTTTTTTAAACCTCTTTAATGAGCCCTTTAAATAAGCCCACAATAAATTCGTTCGGATCAAAAGGCTCTAAATCGTCAATTCCTTCACCTAAACCAACTAGTTTAACCGGCAAATGCAATTCATTTCGAATCGCTAAAACAATCCCACCTTTAGCCGTACCATCTAATTTCGTTAAAATCAGACCGGTAACATCTGTCGTTTCTTTAAATTGCTTGGCTTGAACCATTGCATTTTGCCCTGTTGTTGCATCTAAAACTAGCAAGACTTCGTGAGGAGCATCTGGCGCTTCTCTTTTAATTACACGTTTAATTTTTTCCAGTTCATTCATCAGGTTGACCTTATTTTGTAAACGGCCTGCCGTATCAACTAATAAAATATCAGCTTGCTGTTCTTTTGCTTTTTCCATGGCATCATAAACCACTGCAGCAGGATCACCACCAGCATTGCCCCGTACAACTTCTACATCTGCCCGTTGTCCCCAAACCACTAATTGATCAATCGCACCGGCACGAAAGGTATCAGCAGCAGCTAAGAGAACTTTTTTCCCTGCTTGTTTATATTCATAAGCTAATTTACCAATACTCGTCGTTTTGCCGACACCGTTCACTCCAACAAAAAGCATAACTGTTAAGCCATTAGGCTGAATATTGAGCGTATTTACTTCATCTATTCCCGCTTCATCGTATAAGTCCACCAATTTTTCAATCATGACATTTTGTACTTCAGCAGGTTTTTTGACATTTCTTATCTTAACTTCTTGTCTTAAATCATCAGCGATTTTCATTGCTGCTTCAAAACCGACATCGGCTCCAATTAATGTCTCTTCTACTTCTTCAAAAAATTCTTCATCAACACTACGGAAATTGGCAAACAATTCATTCAATCGTTGACCAAAAGTTTTACGCGATTTTTTCAACCCTTTATCATATTTTTCCTGCACATTATCCGCAACAACAGATTCTTTGATTTCTTCAATCTGCTGATCTTCTTGGATGATACTAGGTGCTATTGGCGTCTCAGAAGTTTCAGGCATACTACTTTCTGGTTGGATTGGTTCTGGTATGACTATCGGTTTATCATCCACTTCATCAAGTGTTTTTTCTGCTGAGACACTATTTTTCACTTCATCCATCGGAGGCGTCTCAGGCATAACCGGTTCTCCTTCAGGTGTCACTTTTTCAGTAGCTTCAGGTTCTTTAGTTTGCTCCGGCGCCGGAGCGTTTTCTGTCATTTGCGTTTCTTTTTCTTTATCTGCTAAACTCTCGCCATTAATTTCTGTCGTTGGCTCGGTATTATCCGATGTTTTTTGGCTGCTCGATTGTAGATTCTCACTGTCGCTTTCAGTTGCTGTTTTACTAGCTTGTTGCTCTTGCGTTTCTTCTGGGGTTTTTGTTTCAGTTTCGCCCATCAACGCTTTTTTAATCTTATCAAAAAAGCCCATATTAAACCTCCTTGTAACAATTTTAGTTAAGTATTATTGTAACACGTATTTTTCTACTACTTGCGCGACACCATCTTTGGTATTGCTGGCCGTTACCACATTGGCAGCAGCTTTCACCATCGGTACTGCATTTTCCATTGCCACACCCAGACCCGCATATTCAATCATTGGCAAATCATTTTCTTCATCCCCAATAGCCATTACTTCGTCTGCAGTAATTCCAAGATGTTCGGCTAATAATTGACATCCATAGGCTTTTGTTACTCCTTTAGGCATGAACTCCAATAAAACATCGCGGGTTTTAATAATTTCATAACGTTCTTTGAAATCAGCTGGAATTTTAGCCAACTGCTGATCCAAATAGGTTTGCTCAAAAGCAACTACTGCCTTGTTATACAACAAATCTTCTGTCAATTCAGCGACTGTAAACGGTTGGAAATGCAGTAATGGGTTCAATTGTGCATAAATTGATTCACGTTGAGGATCAGTAGGTAAAATGTAGACCACTTCATCTGAAACAACGTCTAAAGGCAAGCCTAAACGCTGCGCTAATTCTACTAACTCTTTCACATTGGCATAACTCAATGTTGATTTTGCCATCACTTCGCCGGTATCATTTTTTTGGACTAAGCCACCATTAAACGTAATGCTATAATCCCCCGACTCTTTTAACTGTAGTTCATCCAAATACGGTCGAATTGCCCGCAGTGGACGCCCCGTACATAAAACAATTTTGACACCTTGTGCTTTGGCTTTTGCCAACGCAACTTTATTGCGGGTACTAATTTTCTTTTTTGTATCCAATAACGTTCCATCCAAATCAATGGCAATCATCTTAATCAATTAAATAAACTCCTTTATTTCGCTAATGAAGAAAAGCAAGAGGACAGTAGAATAAATTAGAAAATGACAAATCATTTTTTGTCATTCCCTTCTTTATTTTCAAACTGTCGAATTTTCTTTCAGGATCTTCAAGTCAAGCTTGCAACTTTTTTATCAAAAAGTGCGCTCAGACAAAAAAATTTAAAATAGTTCTGACACTCTACATTTTTGCTTATCTTGGCACTTTTTCATAGGCTCAAACAAGATTATTATCCCATTTACACTTCAGTTCTAATTTTACCACCTTCGCCAACATCTTCTAAGCGGACAGAAACAATTTTTGACACACCAGACTCTTGCATTGTCACCCCATATAAGACGTCAGCTGCCTCCATGGTACCTTTGCGGTGCGTCACAACGATAAACTGGGTATCGTCTTGGAATCGACTTAGGTAATGCCCAAAACGTGCAACGTTGGCCTCATCTAGTGCGGCCTCGACTTCATCTAACACGCAAAAAGGAACTGGCCGCACTTGAATAATTGAAAACAGTAACGCAATCGCGGTTAGTGCCCGTTCCCCTCCCGAAAGTAGGCTAAGGTTTTGTAGCTTTTTGCCTGGGGGTTGTGCTTCAATTTCAATCCCAGTATTTAACAAATCAGTTGGATCAGTTAGCGTCAACTCAGCGCGGCCACCGCCAAACATTTGTGGAAAGACTTCCTTAAAGCGCAAACGGATGGCTTCAAAAATTTCACCGAACCGGACTTTTACTTCTTCATCCATCTCATCCATGGTTTTAAACAATTGATCTTTGGCAGCTAGTAAATCATCCCGTTGACTGGTTAGGAAAGTATAGCGTTCTAATACCTGTTCATATTGTTCAATGGCGTTCAAATTCACTGGGCCTAAGCGTTCAATATCGCGTTTATAGCGCTGAATTTCATTTTTAGCATGTTCTGTATCGGGTACTTCAGCATATTCTTTGGCCGCCAGTTCATAGGTCATACTGTATTCTTCTTGTAAATAAGCAAGCAAATTATCCAAATGAATATCCGCTCGATTTTTCGCGACTTCTTCTTTAGTCTTTTGAGATAGTAATGTTTTTTGTTCCAAATTCAATTGTGCAATTTCATCATCTGCCAAGGTGATGACTTGCTGCAATTCACTTCGTTCTTGCCTTTTAATAACCAAATCTGTTTCCAAATCTGTTTTTCGTTGGCTCAGTTTGGCAACTTTTTGTTGCAAGGCTTCTTCTGATAATTCATGGTCACCAGAATTGGAATTTAGCGCCGCCATTTGCCGAGCTAAGCTTTCCAGACGATTTTGTGCTTCTTGTAAAGCAGTGCCATTGGCGGTAAGTGCCTGTTTTAAGTTGGTGACTTGTTCACAGGCTACAGCTAATTCTGCTTGTTTCGTGGCTAGAGCAGTACTTGCTTCTTGTCTTTTGGCTTCAATAACATCTTCTTGCTCTGTTAGCTGTTTAATTTCTAAATTAATACTTTCCCTTTGACTATCTACTTGCGCTTGTTTTGCCGTCAATTCCGCTTTTTGTTCTTCATATTCGGTTAAAAATTGCTGAACTTCACGATTTTCATAAGCAAATACTTTTTGTTCTTTTTCTAAACGCTGTAGCTCTTGTGTTACATTTTTGATTTGATTTCCTAACTCTTGTTCTGCTAGCCGGGCACTTTCACCACTAGTACGAAGTTCCTCTAAATCAGCTGTTTTTTCTTTTTTCTTTATTTCAATGAGTTGGACTTGCTTTTCTGTTGCCTGTAGCCGCATTTCTAACGTTTGGAGTTCAGCTGTTAAGTTTTGCAACTCATTAGTTTGACTAAAAAGACTCCCTTGGTTGCCCCGTCTTGTAGCACCACCAGTCATGGATCCACCAGCATTCATGACGTCACCTTCAAGCGAAACTACTCGATAACGATATTGTACATCCCGCGCAATTTCATTGGCACTTTTCAAATCTTGAGCAATCAATGTCGCACCTAATAAATTATCACAAATTTCTTGTAGCTCTGGTTCAACGTTGACCAATTCATTGGCCACTCCTAAAAAGCCATGACTTTTAGCAGCAATATTCACTACTGCTTCACTCAAATTGCGTCCTTTTATCGTCGTTAAGGGTAAGAAGGTTGCACGTCCACCCCGTCGTTCTTTTAAAAGTGTGATTGCCTGTCTGGCATCTCCTTCATTTTCTACTACGACATGTTGGGCTGCCCCGCCTAAAGCCGTTTCAATCGCTAAAGTGTATTCAGTTGGCACGTGAATAAGTTCAGCTACCGCACCGACGATTCCAGAAAGTTGTTCTTTATTTTGTAGCACAATTTTAACACCTTGATAAAAACCAGTGTAATTGTCTTGAATATCCTGCAAACTTTTTTGCTTTGCCCGCACTTGTTGCACTTGTTGCATTAAAGTGTACATTTTCTTTTGTTCTATTTCAAACTCTTGTTGCAGCTTTTGCGCTTGTTGTTGCAATAAGATATAATTTTTTCGCTGTTCAGCCAGGGTATTTTCTGCTGTAGCCAATTGTTCAGCTAACTCATTTTTTTGAACGGAGAGAGTGGCAATTTCTTGATGCATTTCTCCTTGTTTGGCAATTGTTTTTTGATTTTTGGCATTCTCTTGTAAATATTGCCGTTCTAAATATTTCAGTTCATTACCAATATTGGCATGTTCCTGCATTTTTTCCACATACTGAGCCCGCAATTCCGCTAAAAGTTCTTTGGTGGATTTTTGCAACCGGGCTAACTCGTCTTTTAATTCATTAACACTGGCTTCCAAACCTTGAACTTGCCCATTTTTGGTAGAAAGATCTTGAATGATTTTTTGTTTGGCAGCTTCTAACTGTTCGATTTTTTCATTATTTTCTGCCAAATTTTCTTCATATTCGGCAAAACTGCGCTGCGTGTGTTTAGAACGCTCCAATAATACTTCTTGCTGACCTTCTGCTTGTTTTAAACTTTCAGTTAAAAAAAGTAGCTGCTGATTTGCTGTTTCCAGCCACTGATCCAATTCTTGACGTTTTTGCCGTTTTAGTTGTAATTGGCTTTCTGCAGCGGTCATTTTACCAGTTAAAGCTTGTAGCGCTCTGTTTAATTGGTGCAAATTATTTTCAGCTTCATCCCAAGCAGTTTTGGTCATTTTAATTTCTGTTACTGTATGGGCAACATCAATTCGTTTCAATTCTTCTTTTAAGTGTAAAAATTCCTTAGCCGCTAAACTTTGCTCTTTTAGCGGAGTCAATTGATCTTCTAATTCGTAAACAATGTCTTGGACCCGACTTAAATTATCCTCTGTTTCAAATAATTTTTGTTCGGCTTTTTTCTTACGTTGCTTGTATTTCAAAACACCGGCAGCTTCTTCAAAAATCCCCCGGCGATCTTCGGGTTTGCTGGCAAAAATTGCTTCGACTTTCCCTTGCGAAATGATAGAAAAAGACTCTTTGCCAAGGCCTGAGTCCATAAACAAATCTTGTATATCTTTTAGGCGACAGCTCTGCTTGTTAATATAAAAGTCACTTTCACCACTACGACGTAAACGGCGCGTCACACTGATTTCGCTGTAATCAAGTGGCAAATAATGATCACTATTATCCAGTACTACTGTCACTTCTGCAATGTTTAACGGTTTGCGGGAATCCGAGCCGGCAAAAATAATATCGGGCATTTTGCCGCCTCGCAAACTTTTAGCCGATTGCTCCCCTAAAACCCACCGAATGGCTTCTGTTATATTACTCTTACCGCTCCCATTTGGTCCGACAACAGCAGTAACACTATTTTCAAAATCTATTACTGTGCGATCTGCAAAAGACTTGAAGCCTGCGATTTCAATTTTCTTTAAATACACGAAAGCTCCGGGCTCCCTTCTGACTTCTACTCTGCAAGTTTTTCTAAAGCATTATTTGCTGCCGCTTGCTCGGCTAATTTTTTGGATTTTCCTTGACCTTTTCCGATCAAGCGATTATCACAATACACTTCCGTCCAAAAAATCCGTTCGTGGGCCGGACCTTCTTCTTTCACTAACCGGTAGTCGATGTGCACATCGCCACCTTTTTGCAAAACTTCTTGTAAACGTGTTTTGTAATCCATCTCATGTGAAAAAGCACCTGCTGCTACTTTCGGAAAAATGACTTTTTGAATAAATGCTTTGACGGTTTCCAAGTCTTGATCCAAATAAAGTGCGCCTAAGAAAGCTTCAAAAAGATCACATAAAAGTGAAGGTCGCGTTCTGCCACCAGAATTTTCTTCCCCTTTACCTAGTTTAATGGCCGCATCAAAGCGACATTCTTTGGCAAATGCAGCTAAACTTTCTTCCCGCACAATAGAAGCGCGCATTTTTGTTAGTTTGCCTTCTGGTAAATCGGGATATTGGCGATACAAATAACGAGAAACCAATAATTCTAAAACTGCATCGCCTAAAAATTCCAAGCGTTCATTATCGGCTAGATTCAAATTGCGATGCTCATTGACATAAGATGAATGGGTAAATGCCTGTTCTAATAAGGAGACGTTTTTAAAAACAATCCCAAAGTTTTCTTTTAACATAGTTTGTAATTGATTATCCATTATTGACAGTCCTTTTTAGGTTGGATTTTGTTTCAATACTCACCTTCCTATTATACTGATTTTCGCGCGATTAGGAAATGTTATTCACGATATCTAAATCCTTTTACAAATAACTTTTAATTCTTTTTCCCTTGAAAATGATAAAAGATTTTAGAAACATTTTGCTCTATTAAAAAATGACCGCGAATAATCGCGGTCATTTAAAATACAAAATATTAACGTTCGTCAGCGTTCACGCCAATTGTAGCCCATGGGTAAGCGTCATATTGACGTTGGATTGAGTAATCCACCACACGGTCACTTACTGGACGCAATACATACATATACATTGTTGGAATTGCAAATGCTTGGTCAAAAGCATATTCTTGCCATTCTTTGTACATTTCAACTTGTTTTGTTTTATCTAATGCATCTTCAGAAGACATTTCGTCTAATAGTTTCGTATTTTCTTCTGATTCAAAACGAGTGAAGTTAAATTGTGCTACTGTGCCATATAATCCACTTGGATTTGGATCAAAACCTGTGGACCAGCCGGCTTGGTAAACATCAATTTCAGGATCATCTGCCCCTAATTTGTCATAGAAGCTGTTTACTTCCATCAAACGGCCGCCAGTCAATTGCACATCTAGGCCTACTTTTTTCCATGATTGGATGTAGTAGTCAGCAATTGATTTCGCAACACCAGAGTTATCACGGAAAGCAAAGTTGATTGTTAATTTCTTACCGTCTTTATCTTCACGTAAACCGTCACCGTCAGTATCTTTAAAGCCAGCATCATCTAACAACTTGTTCGCTTTATCAACGTCTTGTGTGTAGCCTTTAAGATCTTTATCATACAAATCACCAAATGGAGGTACGATTAAAGAGTTAGCCGGCGTACGTAGTCCAGCAAAGAAGCGATCCCCAATAATTTTATTATCAAGGGCATAACCCATTGCTTGGCGCAAGCTCTTATCAGCCATCTTAGCATTTTTATCCATTACAACTTTACCTTGGTCAGCATCCCATTTACCCATTTTGAAACCAATGTAGTCATAAGCATTATCTAATTGACCTAACATTTGGTAACCTTTGTTGTCTTTCCAAGAGTCATACGTGTTCGTTGGCATTTCGATAAACATGTCATACTTGTTAGACTTCATTGCTTCAGCTGCCGCTGCAGTACCAACTTTTGTCATCACAACTTTATCTAATTTTGGTTTTTCACCATAGTAATGTTCATTTGGTACAAATTCTACAGATTGACCTGCAACGATTTTGTTAAATTTGTAAGGCCCCATTGTAACTGGAGTTTTACGAACTGGATCTGAACCTTCCATATCTTTCACAGCAATTCCGTCAAAAGCATGTTTTGGCATTGCATAACCTAAGATTGGATCATTCCCACCTTGTAAGATAGAAGGAACGAATTTTTTGAATTTGATTTTGATTTCTTTATCGTTGACTTTTTCAATTCCACTAATCGTATCCGCTTTACCGTCATGGTATTCTACCATGCCTTCGATTTGTTGAATTGCATCGCTATAACGTACACCAGTATAATCTTTGTCTCCGATTACTTCATACGGGAAGATCATGTCGTCTGCAGTAACGTCTTTACCGTCGCTCCATTTTACGCCATCTTTAATGGTCATGGTAACAGTTTTATTTTCAGTATCCATTTTCACGGTTGATGCCGGATTGTCTTCTTTAATCTTTAAATCATCATCAACTGTAATCAATGTTTCTTGTGCAGGTTCACTAAAATAGTCATCCAATGTGATTTGACTGAAGGCTGGACTGAAAATACCAGTAAAGTCAGTATCTGATACGACAGCAACTTCTAAAGTGCCCCCATCAATTGCCTTTTTGTCATTTTTTGTTGCCATTTCAAAAGATGTTGTTGCTGCTTTGTCACTTGAACCACTATCATTGCTTGAGCTATTATCTGAGCCGCCAGAACCGCAGGCAGCTAAGGCAAAAATACTGAACAATGATACCATACCCATGATTTTTTTATTCATTTCCGTTCCTCCCATACTTGTAATTAAAAATCTAAACTTTATACAAACATCTATAAAAGATGGTTATACCACAATTAACCCAAACGTTGCCGTGCATCGGCTGAGCGTTTGAAAGCTTGCCCAACGTAGTTAATAGATAACATTAAAACTAAGATTAAAATAGATGCCGGTACCCAAACCCATTGTTTGTTGACTAAGACATCAGAATCTGTCGCAAATGAGATCAACGTTCCCAAACTTGGTGTTTCATTTGGCAAACCAAAGCCCAAGAAAGTCAAGGTTGTTTCAATCCCGATATTCCCAGCAAAGTTCATCGTTAAATTGGTAATAATGAGTGAACTCAAGTTGGGCATGATTTCACGAAACATAATCTTGAAATCACTTGTTCCCAACGTTTTTGAAGCAGAAACATAATCGCGTCTTACTTCTGATAATGTTTTGGCACGGAAAAGCCGCGCTTTTGCCGTCCAATAAAAGACGCTCATAATGATAACTAAGCTTAGAGCTGTATATCTTGGAATAATGGTTACCAATACGATAATGATTAACTGAATTGGTAAAATCATAACGAAATCGACGATACGCATGACGATCATGTCAAAAATGCCACCAAAGTAACCAGACATTATCCCAATTCCTACACCAATAATGGATGTTGCAATAGTGATTGCAAATCCGATAAAAATCGAATTTCGTGCCCCAATAACGAGTAGACCTAAAACATCACGACCACCATCATCAGAACCTAAAAGTAATTTATGACCTTCCATGGAGATTGAACCTGGTTCCAAATAACGGTCGATTGGGTTAACGGTATTTACCAAACTTTGGTCAAAAAACAACGTTCCCACAAACGCAAAAAGTAATAATAAAACTAAGACTATTAATGAAAAAAGTGCCAAGCGATCTTTGATAAATTCGCGGGCGATCATCCGAATCCCCATTGGTGGAACCGATACTTTTTCAACTGGAGCTGTTTCAACTGCTGTATTTTTTTCAGACATTCTACTATCCCCCTACCTACTGAATGCGGATCCGAGGATCAACGATACTCATCACGATGTCAGAAATCAATGTCCCGATCAAAGTAGCAATCCCAAAGATCAACGTCAACGCAGTGATGATAGCATAATCCCGTTGTTGAATACTTGAGATAAACAAGTTCCCAATCCCCGGATAGTTAAAGATACGCTCGATAACCACTGAACCAGAAATCAAAGCGACAATTTCATAACCTAGCTGTGATGCAATTGGTAATGATGCGTTTCGGAAAATGTGGCGTGTAAATACCCGATTGGTTGGAACCCCTTTAGAACGGGCAGTCCGAACATAATCCATTTGTTTAGCATCGACAACTTCACTACGTAGGTACTGAATCGTAACCGCTGTACCCAGTAATGCTTGAACAATTGCTGGCAGCGCTACGTGATACAACTCGTCTAAAAAGTACCTGAAGGAACCGGCACTGGAATTAATCGAGACACTCCCTGTCGTTGGGAACCAATCAAGTCGGTAACCAAAAACTAATAACATAATTAATGCAAGTACAAATACAGGAATTGCAAAACTGATGAAGTTATAAGCTACGACAAATTTATCAAACCAAGAGTTTTGATAACGACCGGCAAATAATCCCATTGGAATCGCAATTAAATACGTTAAGATAACCGTAACAATAGCCAGACGAACTGTATTGCCAATTCGTTGTCCAATAACAGTAGTAACGGCGTATTTGTAGTTATAACTAACCCCAAAGTCACCTTTTAAAGCATTTCCAACCCAGCGCACATATTGTTGTGGCCATGGATCATTTAAACCGGCTTGCTCTCTTAATTCTGCAATCCGAGATGGTGATGTAGTTGGACTAATCAACCCAGTAAAAGGATCCCCAGGCATCATTTTTGCTAACATAAAGATTAAAATACTCAAAATAATAACTTGAGGGATCATTAAAAGTACACGTCGTAAAATTGTTTTCCACATTTTATTTCGCCCCCTCATTCAATAATGCGACAGAATGCGTGTCAGTAATTTTACGCAAGTCATATACACGCCCTGTATTGTCGTAATAATCTTTTTGATGCTTGATGTATTCTTCTTCTACGTGACGGCGATTTTCTTTGTGGGCCTCACGATTTGGTACATCAATGCGAGGGATAGCTGATAATAAACGTTTGGTGTAGATATGACGCGGATCATTGTAAATATCTTCTCGACTCCCAATTTCTACAAAGCGACCTTTATACATAATCGCAATATTGTCACACATGTGTTTTACCACACCTAAGTCATGGGAAATAAAGAGATAACTTAAATCATACTGTTGTTGAATTCGTTTCATGAAATTTAGTACTTGGGCTTGAACAGATAAGTCCAAAGCCGAAACTGGTTCATCAGCAACGATTAATTTGGGATTGGTGGCAACTGCCCGCGCAACACCCAAACGTTGTCTTTGTCCACCTGAAAATTCATGAGGATATTTGTATAAAGCATCTTCTGGCATCCCGACAATATCCAATAGTTCTTTCACTCTGGTTTTCTCTTCTTGATCACTTAAACGCTCAAAGTTGCGTAAAGGTTCGGCAATAATATCTAAAACGCGTTTTTTCGGATTTAAAGAAGACATGGAGTCTTGGAAAATCATTTGGACGTCTTTGTTGTAATTCATTTTCTTACGGGTACTACGTTTGGTCACATCTTGACCATTATAAATAATTTCACCACTGGTAATTTTTTCCAAACCCAAAATAGCTTTACCTGTTGTGGATTTACCTGAACCTGATTCTCCTACCAGACCGTAAGTCTTCCCTTTTTCGATGACAAAATCCACACCGTCAACAGCATAGACATGGTCTGTCACACGGTTAAAGAAACCGCTGCGAATTGGATAGTGGATTTTCAGATCTTTAATCGTAATTAATTCTGACATTTACACTTCTCCTTCGTCTTTAAAATGGAAGTGCTTGTAGCAAGTACAACGCACCAAGTGATCAGGTCCAACTTCGTGCAAGGTTGGATTTTCTTCATGATCGCTTTCAGGAATCCACGGAATACGTGGGGCAAAACGACACCCAGTCCGAGGCATTTTTACCAAAGTTGGCACAATCCCTTCAATTACATGGAGTTCGTTATCATGATTGTCTTCTTGCGGAATTGAATTTAAAAGTGAACGCGTATACGGGTGTTGCGGATTGTTAAATAATTCTTCTACTGGTGCTACTTCCACAAATTGACCTGCATACATTACCGCTACACGATCCGCCATTTCCGCTACGACACCCAAGTCATGGGTGATTAAAATAATGCCAGATTTGGTTTCTTCTTGTAAGTCTTTTAATAAATCCAAAATTTGGGCTTGGATAGTCACGTCCAAAGCAGTGGTTGGTTCATCGGCAATTAAAATTGGTGGCTTTGCCGCAATGGCAATTGCGATGATAACCCGTTGCCGCATCCCCCCAGATAATTCATGCGGATATTGACGCCCCACTCGTTTAGGGTTTGGAATACCAACTTGATCAAGTAATTCCATGGCACGCGCTTGGCGCTGTTCAGAAGTCATATTGGTATGATAAACCAGGCCTTCTTTAATTTGATCTTCAATCCGCATCAAAGGATTTAATGCTGACAATGGATCTTGGAAGATCATTCCGATATCGTTACCGCGGATTTTGTTATATAAAGTTTCATTTAAATTGGCTAAGTCCAAGTCTTTATAAAGCATTTCACCTGTGATACGGGTGTTTTGTAAATCATGCAGACCCATGATTGTTGTGGCCAACGTACTTTTACCACAACCAGACTCCCCAACAATCGCTAAAATTTCATTACGTTCTAAAGTAAAAGACACACCGTCAACAGCATCGTAGTATTCGTCTTTAATACGGAAGCCTGTGTGAAGATCTTGAACTTCTAATAATTGATTATCTTGTGACAATCCAATACCCCTCTTTCGCTAATACGGAGATTTTTGCCGAAAATGTAAAAAAGCATGGGAGAGATGCTGTCTTCTCCCAGTCTCCAATCACTTTCGCTAATATTTCTTAATAATTATATAGAAAGGTGTATCATAATGCAAGTTAAAGAACTGTGAAAGCAGAATTTTCAGAAAACTCCCAAAATTAATTTTGATTTCTCCTGAATTTGAAGAAAATCTTGCTATAATGCCAATCTTTCATAAAAATTAAAGCATATATTTTTGCTACAATTAAAGCAATTTCTATTAGATTCCCGAAATAAGACCACTATAAAATTTTTAAGCTGTTGAAAAAAGCACTTTCAAAGTCAATTTCAAGTGAAAATCCATACAAAATAGTTTGTTTTTTTGTATTTTTATCCTTATTGAAATTGGCAATTAAACAACAAATTCTCTGCTCCAATGACGAAAGCGTTTTGTTTTTTATTTTCCAAAAAATTAACTTTTCCCCCACCTATCACATAAATAAGCTCATCATTTTTTACTCATCAGTAGCTTTTATCCTCATAAAGTTTCTAAAAAAAACAAATTCTCTTCGTCAAAATAAAAAATTACGACTCACTCTAAAAACTGAATTGCCGCATTTAAAGAACAAAAAAAGAGCAAAGAAAATTTTTAGCAAACTTTCTTTACTCTTTTACTGACAAAAGATTCTGTTTTAACAGCTTTCTTATGACAAGTGACTAGCGATATAATCTACTGCTGTCCCTACTGTTTCGATTTGTTCGGCATCTTCATCAGAAATTTCCGTACCGAATTCATCTTCTAATTCCAAGACAAATTCCATCACGCTAATGGAATCTGCATTCAGGTCGTCTTTGATGCTCATAGTATCAGTAACTTGATCAGCATCCACATTAAAATGGTTTGCAATCACGGCTGCTACTTTTTTAAATACTTCTTCACGCGTCAAATGTATTCACCTCCACGTTTATGACAATATCAAAAGATAGCTAACAAACATTTTAAGGGTTTCTATATGCTTTGTCTAGCCTTTTTTGGGGAATTGTTGTTTTCAAGGCTTTTTAATTCGCCTTTTTTTCTTCTCGAGCGTCAAATTGCGCTACTAATTGGGGTACTATATCACTTTTTAACATGGTATGAATTTGACGAATCGTATAGCTGACGGCTTCAGGACCTGTGGCACCATGCGTTTTAATTACCGGTGCTTTTAGTCCAAATAAAACAGCCCCACCATATTTTGCGTAATCCATTTCATTTTTTAAATTGCGCAACCCATCTTTTAAAAGTAACGCTCCCATTTTACCTTTAAAGCCTTCTGCTAAAATGGACTCTTTTAAAAGGGCCATCATATTGAGTGCTGTCCCTTCAATTGTTTTTAAAACCGCATTGCCAGTAAAGCCATCTGTCACTACGACATCTGCAGCGCCATTTAATAGTTCTCTGGCTTCGACATTTCCGATAAAATTAATGGTAGCTTCACCTTTTAGAAGTTCAAAAGCTTTTTTAGTTAATTCACTGCCTTTGGTTTCTTCGGTACCATTATTTAACAAGCCTACTCGCGGATTATCAATTCCACGAACTTGCTTCGCATAAAAAGAGCCCAGAATCCCATATTGCAAGAGATGTTCCGGTTTATTATCCGCATTAGCACCCAGATCCAGCATATCAAAGCCGCCATTTTTGCCCATAACAGGCAATGTCGACATCAAACCGGGGCGTTCAATCCCTTTAATCCGGCCAACAATAAACAACCCTGCTGCAAGTAGAGCTCCTGTATTCCCCGCCGAAAAAATGGCATCGGCTTCACCGTTTTTCACAGCTTGCGCAGCAAGCACCATCGATGCTTGTTTTTTGCGGCGAATCGCTTTAACGGGTTCATCATCACTATTGATTTTTTCATCAGTGTGAATAATTCTTACGTTATTTTCATCCGTTACATATTTTTTAATTTCTGCTTCTTTTCCATATAATTGAAATTCAATGTCGGGAAAATCTTTTTTCGCCAACATTACGCCTTCGACAATCGCTTTGGGAGCATTATCGCCACCCATCGCATCTACTGCGATTTTCATCATTTCGTTATACCTCCTAAGCTCACCATATGCTTTTACAAAAAAGTAGGAGCTGTGCATATGCTACAAAGTATAGCATAATCAGTCGAAAAATTGCTCATCTGTCTGATTTTTTATTGCTTCTGCTAATCCTTTATAAGCAGGCAATACTTGCCAATTTTTCATTTGCCATACATTTTGGGCTTCACTTCGGGCTACTTCCAAAATATTGGCATCTGCTACTAAGTCACCCGCTATAAATTGGGGTATCCCTGATTGTCGGAAACCAAAAACTTCACCTGGTCCCCGTAACTTTAAATCTTCTTCACTTAAAACAAATCCGTTATTAGTTTCCGTCATAATTTTCATTCGGGCGGCACCCGTTTCATTTTTGGGATCGGCTACTAGTATACAATAAGACGCCTTAGCTCCTCGTCCGACCCGTCCGCGTAATTGGTGGAGCTGTGCCAAACCAAAGCGTTCAGCATCAATAATTAACATAACCGTAGCATTGGGGACATTAACACCTACTTCAATTACCGTTGTGGAAACGAGTATCTGCATTTTGTTGTCTTTGAAATCCGTCATAATAGTTTCTTTATCTTGATTTTTCATTTTTCCGTGCAGCAGGCCCACTGTATAATCTGCCCCATAAAAAGCCTGCAGATGCTCATAAACTTCGGTGGCATTTTTTACATCCAGTGTTTCAGATTCTTCAATTAATGGACAAATCACATACATTTGATGTCCCGGTCTTAATTCACGATAAGACCAATCCAACACACTATCCAATTGACTCGGACGTACCCAACGTGTCTCAATGGGGATGCGTCCTGCCGGTAATTCATCAATAATCGAAACATCCATTTCGCCATAAGCAGTAATGGCAAGTGTACGGGGAATAGGTGTTGCCGTCATAAATAAAACATCCGGCCGTAAGCCTTTTTCTCGTAAAACGCGCCGTTGATTCACCCCAAAACGATGCTGTTCGTCGGTAATGACTAAGCCTAAATTTAAAAAGGCGACATCTTCTTGAATTAAAGCGTGGGTTCCAACCACAATATCAATTTCACCATTCGCTAATTGTTCTAAGATAATTCGCCGCTCTTTGGCTTTTGTTGACCCAGTTAAAATGGCAGTCGAAACTTCTAAAGGATCAAATAACTGATTCAAACTTTCCATATGCTGTTGTGCCAAAATTTCCGTTGGTACCATTAGTGCTCCTTGAAAGCCCGCAGTCATCGTAGCATATAAGGCAATAGCAGCCACAACCGTTTTTCCGCTGCCAACATCCCCTTGCAATAAACGTTGCATATGTTGGGGACTTTTTAAATCTGCACAAATTTCGTTTGTCACTTTTTTTTGTGCCTGCGTTAATTCAAATGGAAGACTATCAATAAACAACTTTAGTCGTTTCACATCATATTGAATTGCCAACCCGTTGACAGCGGCTTTTTCAGTTTGTTTTAGGGCTTGTAGTTTCATCTGAAATAAGAAAAATTCTTCAAAAACCACGCGGCGTTTGGCTTGATGACTGTCTTCTTTGTCTTTTGGAAAATGCATGGCATACATCGCCTTATCGCGATCCATTAAGCGATATTTTTCTTTCAAAGGCAAGGGGAGATTTTCTTCAATTTGATTACCATAAAGTTCAAAGGCCTGCCGAATTAAATCAATTAAAGTTTTTTGTTTGATACTTTTATTAACATGATAAATCGGTGCAAAGTCATCATCGGTCCCAGAACCCAGAATTTTCATTCCTGTCATGGCTTTTCGTTTCGCATCCCATTTTCCATAAACCGCCAATTCTTCCCCTAAAACAACTTTTTCTTTTAGATAAGGTTGGTTAAAAAAGGAGACATTAAACACCACATGGTCTTGCATCATACGAAATTTCAACATCGATTTTTTATAACCAAAACGATTTACTACCGCCGGTGCTACCACAACGCCTTTTAAGGTAACTTTTTCTTGATCGGCCAGTTCAGTTAAATCCCGTTCTTTGATATCATCATAACGAAACGGATAATAGCGCAATAAATCTTCCACAGTCTTGATTCCTAGACTTGCTAAGTCTTGTGCCCGTTTTGGGCCCACTCCTTTTAAATAGGCGACTTCTGTTTTTAGTCCTGTTGTCAATGAATCACCTCATTTCCAATAAGAATATGACATATTTTTATATTCAGTTATTTCTAAATAAAAAGTGAAACCAGGCTCATCCGTTGGGAGTAGCTGGTTTCACCTGCAAATTATCAAATTTATTTTTTATTCCGCTGCAAACAGATACGGATAGACAGGCTGGTTGCCTTCATGAATTTCAACTTCCAAAGCATCATTTTTGGCTAATAAAGCTTCTGCAATCTTCTCGGCATCTTTTACCTTGGCTTCATCCCCGAAAATGATGGTAATGATTTCGGTATCGTCGGTAATCATTTTTTCTAAGGTTGTCACTGCGGTTTGCATTTGATCAGCATCCGAAATGACAATATCCCCATCAACCATCCCTAAGAAGTCACCTTCATGAATTTCAATACCATCAATATTGGTATCGCGGATTGCATGCGTGACTGAACCAGAAATCACATCTGCTAACGCATCTGTCATGGCTTGTTTATTTGCTTCTAAATCTGCTTGTTCATTAAAGCTTAACATTGCCGTCATGCCTTGAGGAATGGTACGTGAAGGAATAACAGCGACTGGAATCTCTGCTACTTCTGCGGCTTTTTTTTCTTCCCTTAAAAAAATTTTTTAACATGAAAC